>Ga0335080_10000014_pt1 | contig 261877 bp, 243 predicted proteins | sample Lox_Sample_34_FD_206720 | JGI IMG/M metagenome (GOLD analysis project Ga0335080, IMG submission 206720) | Soil microbial communities from Loxahatchee National Wildlife Refuge, Florida, United States - Lox_Sample_3.4 | ecosystem: Environmental > Terrestrial > Soil > Wetlands | place: USA... | reverse complement strand
CGCTCGCCACGTTCAGTACTCGCGCTGGCATCCCTGTTGCTTTGCTTGTCTTCGTCGCCCGCAGTATTCATGGCCCCCCACCTAGCTAGTATTCATAGTGTGTAGTTCCTCATTTCTTCTTGATTTGAACAATTTTAAACTGGATATCCGATTTCTATTCATAGATTAGAACCATGATAACTTAGTATTTCTTGTCTTGACCTAAGTATTACAGAGCGATTACAAAAGCAACTTGCCGCTGCGAAACCGCAGCACAGCCAGCCAGCCGAGGTGCGTTGCACCCGCCAGCCCGCCGCAAATCCTGAAACAGGCTTGGGTTGGGGAACTGGAATGGCTATTCGGCATCGGAGCGCGGAGGCGCTCCTATTAGGGGTCTCATCGATTGGATTAATAATCGGCGGCGCTCCGGCGCCGGCACGTGCGCAAAGCGTCATCGCGTTGGACGCGGTAACCGTGCTCGCGACTAAAACGCCGGAGCGAACGTCGGAGTCGCTGGCGGCCGTAAGCACGGTTGGTCCGCAACAGCTCGAGCAGCTCATGCCGAGCAAGCCTTCCGACATCCTGTTTGGCGTACCCGGCGTTTGGGTGCAGGAACGCGCGGACGACCCCGGCACGGCGGTGAACATTCGCGGTTTGCAGGACTTCGGACGCGTCGCGGTTGTCATCGATGGCGCGCGGCAAAACTTCCAACGCACTGGCCACAATGCAGACGGCGTATTCTATCTCGATCCGGAAATGATCGGCAGCGCAGAGGTGGTGCGCGGCCCTGTGGCCAACATCTACGGCTCAGGTGCGATCGGCGGAGTGGTGTCGTTCAACACCAAAGATGTGGACGATATTCTACGACCAGGTCAGACTTGGGGCACATTGACGAGAGGCGAAATCGGCTCGAACAGGCTGCAAGGTTCCGGCTCGGTGTTTGCCGCCACGCGTGCCAATCCCAATTTCGATTTCATGATCGGCGCCGTCGCCCGGTCGAAGTCGAACTACAAGGACGGGGACGGCACCGAAATCGTAAACACCAATAGTCAGGACTGGAGCGGGATCGTGAAAACGACCCTGCGTCCCGCCGATGGCCACCAGATCAAGCTCAATTTCCTCAATTACAATACGAACTACGACACCGGCCAGCCGTTCTTCTTCAATTTCGGGCCGCCATTCGGGACGCTCGAAACGACATCGATCTATGCGACGCATGTCCAGAACCAGATCGCGAATGCGCGCTGGACCTATTCGCGTCCTGACGACCGCCTGTTTGATTTCGACGGCAATGTTTACTGGACACGAACCATCACGGACCAGAGCAAGATCGACGGGCTAAGCACGGCCTTCGGTGTCGAAGGCAACATCGGGGATAGCCGCAATTTCACAATCAATACGACCGGCGGCGATCTCCATAATACCTCGCGCTTTGACATCGGCCCGTTCCGCAATGCCGTTACCTACGGGATCGATAGCTTCCGCGACGTCGTCAATACCAGTGGCTTCGGTACAGTGTTTACCCCTTCCGGCGAACGAACCGTCTCCGGAGGCTTCGTCCAGATCAAGAGCAATTATTCGACCTGGCTCGAAATCATCGGTGCTGCGCGTTACGACCAATACCGGCTCGAGGGCGGAGGCTTTGAATCGAATGGCAATCGCGTGTCGCCAAAGATCACCGTCGGCATCACGCCGGTTCCGGGTCTTCAACCCTACGTAACTTACGCCGAAGGCTACCGTGCACCGGCCGTCACGGAGACACTGGTTGCCGGCATCCACCCGGTTTTTCCAGAATTTCCATTCCTGGCCAATCCCGGCTTGCAGCCGGAAGTTGGAAAAACCAAGGAAGTGGGACTCAATTTGCGTTACGATAATATTTTCACCAAAAACGATTCATTCCGCGGAAAATTCAATGTTTATCGCAACGATGTCGACAATTTCATAGAACTGACCACGGTACCGCATCTCTCAATCGGGCAGAGCGGTATGCCTTGTTTCGCGCCGATTTTCATCAATCCGTTCGGACCGCCGCTTGCCCCCGGGTTTTGCGAGCAATACCAGAATGTCGCCAATGCAAGGCTGCAGGGCGGAGAGTTTGAAACGATGTACGATGCGGGCTGGTGGTTTGCCGGACTTGCGGGAAGTCATGTGCGCGGCACCAATCTCGACGATGGTCAACCGCTCGCCAAAATACCGCCGGATTTCATGACAACCACGATCGGCGCTCGTCTTTTTGACCGCAAATTGAATCTCGCGCTGCGCTGGCAGGCTGTCGCCGCCAAACAAGTCCAGGACATCCCGGTCGACAGCACCGGGCGTCCCGTGTTTCCTCCCACGGGCTCCTATAACCTCATCAACTTTTATGCCGGCTATCAGATTAATCCCGATGTGTTGGCGGCCTTCTCAATCGAGAATCTGCTGAATGAACAATATTCGCGCTACATGACCGCTTATCCCAATGAACTCACGCAGCAGATCGTGGCCTTTCCGCAACCGGGAATCACATTCAAGGCTTCGCTGAAAGTCCGCTTCGGTGACGACTATTTCAAGAGGATGAAATCATAGGGGCCGGGCAAACGAGCAAGTTCATAAAAGCAGGTACGTCGCTGTTGGCTACCTGCTCGCACTGTCACAAGTAATGTCCAGCATCGAGCCAGGGGTGACCAATGTTTATCGCCATGAATCGTTTCCAGGTAAAAAAAGGTTCGGAAGAGGCGTTCGAAAAAGTTTGGGCCAGCCGTGAATCCTATCTCGATCGGATGGCCGGTTTTGTCGAATTCCATTTGCTGAGGGGCCCAGAGGCCGAAAATTACACGCTCTACGCCTCGCACACCGTTTGGCAAAGCAAGACGGCTTTTGAAGCCTGGACCAAGTCCGAGGAATTCCGCGCGGCACACGCCCGCGCGGGCAATGAAAGCACGGGCTCACTCTATATCGAGCATCCGAAGTTTGAAGGCTTTGAGGTGCGGCAAACTCTGTCAGGAAAACACGCCGCCGTCGCCTAGCAAAATCCTGCAGGCCGCGACAGTCATGGGAACTGCTTCCGGATCAACGCGCGGCATCACCCGCACTGCGCCGGGATATAAGATCGGTCCGGGGGAGCGACCTCCGCTCGTCCCTGCGCAAGCGCGGGACCCAATGCCGGGTTCCCGCCAGGCTACCCCGCCACAGTTCCCCACTTCGAAACAAGTTGCTCGGCACCGCGTTGCGACACCGCAAAGATCGTATAGGTCGGATTTGAAGCGCCTTCGGTCGGAAACAGGCCCGGGCCCGCGACCCATAGATTGCCGATCTCATGAGTCTGGCCGTAGCTATTGGTGACTGAGTCACCCGCCCCACTTCCCATGATGGTGCCGCCAAACAGATGGATGGTCGGCTGATTGCCACGCGCCGACCAGAATTCCTTGGCGCCGGTCGCCTTCGCGATGGTGAGACCTTCCTCGAAGTTGGCGTTCCACAGCGCCACCGCGTCCTGATCGAAACTATGCACGATTTTGGCGAGCGGCATGCCGAACTCGTCCTTGCCATCGGCAAGCTCGATCCGGTTTTCGATATTCGGCATCTCCTCGCCGAAGGCGGTGAGGCGCGTGATGCCGCGCTTGGCACGCTGCATGAAATCGGCGAGCGGCTGACCGAACAGATCGAGCCGCGCATTGGCGAAGCCACCGAGATCCGACGTCTTGAGTGCGGTCCCGCAGACAATATAGGTGCTGCCGAACGCGCCCTTCTTGCTGGTCTTGTCATAGCGGTCATACGACATGTATTGCGCGCCGACGGTCCCCATGTGCGGCTCGACGTCTTCGTCGAACAGCGCCCAGGTGCCGGAGGCATAATGCGCCATCATGTATTTGCCGAGCAGGCCGCTCGAATTGGCGAGCCCCTTCGGGTGCTTGTCGGTCGATGAATTGAGCATCAGGCGCGGGTTCTGCGCCGCCCAGGCGGCGAGGATGACGACGCTCGCCGGCTGCATCTGCTTTTCCCTTTTGGCGTCGTAGTATTCGACCCCGGTCACCCTGTCGCCGGCATCGTTGGTGAGCACGCGCGTCACCGTGGACAGTGCGCGCACCTCGGCACCTGCCTTGCGGGCATCCGTCAGGTAAGTCACGACCGGATTTGCGAGCGCGCCGATCGGGCACCCCACGTGACACCAGCCGTCGTAGATGCAGGCCGGGCGGCCCTTAAAATCGGTCGAGTTCATGCCGACCGCCGCCGGCACCGTGCGGATGCCGACCGACTCCAGACCTTTCACCCAGACTTGGCCGTTGCGGAAGGTCTTCATCGGCGGCATCGGATAGGGCTCGCCCTTGGGCCGCCAGATTTCTTCAGCCTTGGCGTCGCCGGAAACGCCGATTTCCTGCGCGACCTTGTCGTAATAAGGCGCGAGGTCGCCGTAGTTGATCGGCCAATCGAGACCGCGATTGTGCTCGCTTTTGACTTTAAAATCGTTCGGCAAGTATCGGGGAAAATTCGCGAAATAGTGCAGCGCGGCGCCGCCGACGCCCCACCCTGCCTGATAAGCGTAGCCGTAGGGGTTTTTGCCCTCGAGCAGGAACGGGATGCCGGCTGGTTTGACGCGCCGACCCCAGAAATCCGAACTGATCAGATCCGACGACTGCCAATCGGGACCCGACTCCAGCAGGACGACTTTCTTGCCGGCCTTTGAAAGCGCCGACGCAAATACCGAACCGGACGCGCCGGCGCCGACGATGACGACATCGACTTTTTCGAGTGTTGCCATGTCACCACCTCTTCGTCGGGGCGATGTGGGCCATGTAAGGCACGCCAAGCGCGGCATAACCGTCCATGGTGCCGTAGACCACATCGACGGCGTCGCTACGCGTCACCAGATAGACGAAAGGTCCCGGCGGCCCTTGCCACCCGGCAACTTTGTTCTGGCGCATCTGGTCGACAAATTCGCGGCGTTCGGAGTCGCTGATCCGCGCAAAACCGCGCTTGTCGTTGTTGGCAAGGCTGGCGCGGTCGATTGCGCCGAGCGCCGCACGATAGAAATTCGCGTAAGGCGGCCGGACATTGAGAATGCGCGCTTCCAGCAGCGCCTCCTCGGGAGGAATTGAGAGCTGCTGGTCGACGAAATTGGCAATGCCGGCGGCTTGCGCGCCTGGCACCAGGGTTTCACCAAGAGCCTCGAGAATTTCGGCCTGCTCCGGCGTCAGCGTGCGGAGCGGGATATTTTCGGCATGCGCCTGGCGCGGCGAGAGCAAAACCTGCTTGCCGCCGACACTGAACGCGAGCGCACTTAGGGCCGCGCCCTTGATGAGGGCGCGCCGCTCGATCTCGGACATGATTTCCTCCCCGAGTGGGTCGACTTTTTTGATTGTCGTTCTTGCGGCTTTGCGTGCGCGGCTTGGCCGTCTCTCGAACGAGAACTAAATCCAATAGCAAATCGAGCAGTGAATCAAGCACAGGCCTGGCGGAGATTTCCGCCCAGGTGAGCACACGATGGGTGTCCCGGACGCGCTGCAGCGCGCGCTGCGCCCGGGAAACAAAGACCTCACTTCTTCGGCAAATCGAGCCGGATGTTCAGCTCCTTGAGCTGTTTTGGCGTGACCTCGGATGGCGCCCCCATCAACAGGTCCTCGGCGCGCTGGTTCATCGGAAACAGCACAACCTCGCGCAGATTCTCCTCACCGGCGAGCAGCATGACGATGCGATCGATGCCGGGGGCGATCCCGCCATGCGGCGGCGCGCCAAGGGAAAGGGCGTGCAGCATACCGCCGAATTTCTTTTCCAGGACGTCTTCCGAATAGCCGGCGATGGCGAAGGCTTTCTTCATGACCTCCGGCCGGTGATTGCGGATCGCGCCCGATGATAATTCCACGCCATTGCAGACGATGTCGTACTGGATCGCCTTGATCGACAAGAGCTTGTCGTTATCTTTCGGGTCGAGCGCGAGGAATTCCTCCACGGCCAAATTCGGCATCGAGAAGGGATTGTGGGAGAAATCGATTTTCTTTTCCTCTTCGTTCCACTCGTACATCGGGAAGTCGACGATCCAGCAGAACTCGAAGCGATCCTTGGCTACAAGGCCAAGCTCCTCGCCGATCTTGGCGCGCGCGGGACCGGCAAACTTCACGAAATCCTTTGGCTTGCCGGCGACAAAGAAACACGCATCACCCACGCCGAGCTTGAGCTGATCGGCGATTTTTTTTGTTCGTTCCGGCCCGATGTTCTTGGCGAGCGGCCCGGCGCCGCTCTCCTCGCCCTCGCGCCAGAAAATATAACCGAGGCCGGGCTGGCCTTCGCCTTGCGCCCAGGAATTCATGCGGTCGCAGAAGGCGCGGTTGCCGCCTTTCGGCGCCGGAATTGCCCAAACCTGGGCCGAAGAATCTTTCGCCAGGATGTTGGCAAAAATCTTGAAGCCGGAGTCGCGGAACGCCTCGCTCACATCCTGCATGACGATCGGATTGCGCAGGTCGGGCTTGTCGCTGCCATATTTGCGCAGCGCCTCGGCGTAAGGGATGAGCGGAAACCTGGGTGTGACCGGCTTGCCGTTGGCAAATTCCTCGAACACACCGCGAATGACCGGTTCGACGGCGTCAAAGACGTCTTGCTGGGTGACGAAACTCATCTCAAGATCGAGCTGGTAGAATTCGCCGGGCGAGCGATCGGCGCGCGCGTCCTCGTCGCGAAAGCATGGCGCGATCTGGAAGTAGCGGTCGAAGCCCGCGATCATGATCAGCTGCTTGAACTGCTGCGGAGCCTGCGGCAACGCGTAGAATTTTCCCGGATGCAGCCGCGACGGCACCAGATAGTCGCGCGCGCCCTCCGGCGAGGACGCCGTGAGGATCGGGGTCTGGAATTCGAAAAAGCCGCTCTCCTTCATCCGCCGCCGGATCGAATCGATCACTTTACCGCGCAACATGATGTTGGCGTGGAGATGGTCGCGGCGAAGGTCAAGGAAGCGGTACTTAAGCCTGATCTCTTCCGGATAATCCTGCTCGCCGAAAACTGGCATCGGCAATTCGGCGGCGGGGCCGAGAATCTCGATCTCGTCGATGTAAACTTCGACCTGCCCCGTCGGCAATTCCGGATTCTCGGTGCCGCCGGGGCGCCGGCGAACCTTGCCGTCAATGCGCACGACCCATTCCGAACGCAGCGTCTCGGCCACCTTGAACGCCTTGCTGTCAGGATCGGCCACGACCTGCGTGAGCCCGTAATGGTCGCGCAGATCGATGAACAGCACCCCGCCATGATCGCGGATGCGGTGGCACCATCCGGACAGCCGGACCGTGTTGCCGATATCGCCGTCGCGAAGCGCGCCGCAGGTATGTGAACGATAGCGATGCATCGATTCCTTGCTCATTCGGGGACGATTTGAGTTCTGACTGTGGGGCGGGCGAAAAGCGCATGGGGGGTCGGCTTTGTCAAGGCAAGGGACCGGCCGGCCAATGTGGGCGGCTCGACACGCCTGCTCGTCGTCTGCACACTCTCCTCCGGAGTAGCCGGACCGTGCGTATGCCCAAAGCCAGAGCCAAGTCGAAAGCCAAAATCAAAGCGAAGAAAAAACCGGCCGGTGCCGAAATGTCGACCGCCGAGGCCGCGGTAGCCACCCTCATCGGCCATGGGCTCGACACCATCTATGCCCTGCCCGGCATCCACAACGACCACCTGTTCGACGCGTTTCAGCGCACCGGCGATCATCTGCGCCTCGTGCATACCCGCCACGAGCAAGGTGCGGCGTATATGGCCCTGGGTGCGGCGCTCGCGACCGGCAAGCCGCAAACCTACGTAGTAGTGCCGGGCCCCGGCCTACTCAATTCCGGCGCCGCGCTCCTGACCGCCTACGGCATGAACGCGCCGGTGTTGGCACTGATCGGGCAAATCCCCGAAACGACCATCGGCAAAGGTCAGGGCCATCTGCACGAAATTCGCGACCAGGCCGGCATCATCGCGCGTCTGGTCGATCATTCGTCGCACATCGAGGGGCCCTCTGAAGCCTCCGGCAAGATCGCGAAAGCGATCGCCTCGATGCGGCGCGGCCGTCCAGGTCCGGCCGCGATCGAATGCGCGATCGACGTCTGGGGCAAACGAGGCCTTGTCCCGGCCATCGCGAAGCCCTCCCCCGCGCAAGCTCCAAGAATCGATGACGACAAGCTGCGCGCGGCGGCAAGAATTCTCGGCAAGGCGAGACGCGTGCTGATCGTCACCGGAGGCGGCGCGCAGGACGCCGCGTCCGAAGTAGCTATGCTCTCCGAGATGTTGCAAGCGCCCGTGCTCGGCTATCGGCGCGGGCGCGGCGTGCTCGATTCGCGCAATCCCCTGAGCGTCACGCTGCCACTCGGCCACGACCTGTGGGCGGAAGCCGATGCCGTTCTCGCGGTCGGCACGCGGCTGCTCAACCCGATCACGCAATGGGGGATCGACAAGGCCCTGCACATCATTCGCGTCGACTCCGACCCCGAGCAGCCCGCCCGGCTGCACAAGCCGAAAGTGGCGCTCGTTGGCGACGCGGCGCCGATCCTGCGGCGCCTGATCGACACACTTGGCAAACTTAACAGCCGCCGCGCATCGCGCCACGACGAGATGCTGGGGCGCCAGGCGAAGGTGCGCGCGCGGCTGGCGAAGCTTGCGCCGCAACTCGCCTTTCTCGAGGCGATCCGGGCCGAACTCGCCGAGGACGGCATCCTCGTCGATGAAGTCACGCAGATCGGTTTTGCCGCGCGCCTTGCCTTTCCGGTCTACAGGCCGCGCACGTTTCTGTCGCCCGGCTATCAGGATAATCTCGGCTGGGGCTATGCCACCGCGCTCGGGGCACAGCATGCACGGCCGGACGTGCCGGTGCTCTCGATCAATGGCGACGGCGGGTTTCTCTATACCGGCAACGAGCTCGCCACCGCCATCCGCCACGGAATCCCGCTGGTCGCGGTGATTTTCTCCGACGGCGCGTTCGGCAACGTGCGCCGTATCCAGCAGGAGCAGTTCGGCAACCGGCTGATCGCCTGCGACCTTGCGAATCCCGATTTCGTCAAATACGCAGAAAGCTTCGGCGCCGCCGGACGGCGCGCGCGCAGTCCCGAAGAGTTGCGTCAGGCGCTCAAGGAATCGTTTGCGCGGCGCGAGCCCACGCTGATCGAGGTCCCGGTCGGCGCTATGCCGAGCCCGTGGGAGTTTATCCAGATGCCGCGCGTGCGTGGTCTCTAGACATGTCGTACGCTCTTTTAGCAAAGCCTTTATCGCTAAAACCTTTATCGATTGTTCTGGATGACGCGCGAGCAGGGTTGCCACGATGCAGCCGGATCGGGTTAGGTTCGCCCCTACGATGGATCTGATAGCGACCAGCGACGATCTGGCGGCCGTCTGTGCGCGCATGGCGCGGCATCCGTTCGTCACCGTCGATACCGAATTCCTGCGCGAGACCACGTACTACCCACTGCTGTGCGTGGCGCAGATGGCCTCGCCTGAGGAAGCGGTGGTCATCGACGCCTTGGCGACGGGAATCGATCTCGCGCCGTTCTTTGCGCTCATGGCCAACGAAAAGATCGTCAAGGTCTTTCACGCCGCGCGCCAGGACATCGAAATCGTCTGGAACATGGCGAAGACGATCCCGCATCCGATCGTCGACACCCAGGTCGCCGCTATGGTGCTCGGCTACGGCGACTCGATATCGTACGACCAGCTAGTCCAACGCATCACCGGCGACACGCTCGACAAATCGCACCGGTTTACCGACTGGACCCGCCGCCCGCTCAGTGACGCTCAGGTCGCCTATGCCCTGTCCGATGTTACCCATCTGCGCGACGTCTATACGAAACTGGCGGCCGATCTCGACAAGCGCGGGCGCAACAACTGGGTCGAGGCGGAGATGGACGTGCTCACCTCGCCGGAAACCTACCGGGCCGATCCGGAACGCGCATGGGAGCGGCTCAAGAGCCGCGTGCGCAAGCCGAAGGAACTGGCGGTGCTGATCGAGATCGCCGCTTGGCGCGAGCGCGAAGCGCAAAGCCGCGATGTACCGCGCGGGCGCGTCATAAAAGACGACGTGCTCGGCGATATCGCGGTGCAGGCGCCCACCACGCTTGAGCGGCTGGCGAACCTGCGCTCGCTGCCGAAGGGCTTTGAACGGTCGCGCTGGGGCGAACAGATCATCGAGGCCGTCATGCGCGGCCTCGAGCGGGATCACAAGACGCTGCCGCGCCTCGATCGCTTCCGCCCCGCGACAAACGGCGCCGCCACCGTCGAACTGCTCAAGGTGCTGTTGCGCATGACCGCGGAACGCCACAGCGTCGCCGCCAAGGTCATCGCCACCGTCGACGATCTTGATCGCATTGCCGCCGACGATGACGCCGACGTTCCGGCCATGAAAGGCTGGCGGCGCGAACTGTTCGGCGAAAAGGCGCTGGCGCTCAAGCACGGCCGGCTCGCCCTCGCCGTCGACAAGGGCAAAGTGGTGACCGTCGAAAAAGATGGGCGGCCGAACTGAGGACTATGTCTCGATCATCGGCTCGCGGCCGATAAGCCGCGCCAGCTGCCGCAGCCGGCCCGCCAGCCGGTCGCTCACCAGTTCGCCGTAGGAACCGGGCAGCTTGAGCGTAAGCTTGCCGCGTTTGACCTGCATCGGCGTTTTTGGCAGCACCCCGCTCTGCCCGGCCGTGAGGATATAGGCAACCCGCATGGCGGCGCCCAGCACGCGCGCACGGTCGAGCATACGCGTGGTGGCGAGTTCGCGCAGCCGCGGCGACAATTCCTCCTCGCTCAGACCGGCATGGCGGAAATAGACCGACAGGGCGAGGTAGGCGCGGCCCGGATGGTCGATGGCCACGAACGCACCGTGCGCGATGATGTTCATCGACTGCTCGCCGCGATAATCCGGGTGCGCGCGCCAGCCGATATCTCCCAGCAGGCAGGCGGCATGGCGCAGGCGCCGTTCAGCAGAGGTTTCCTCAAGCCCGGATGAGGCCATGAACCGGTCGGTCCAGGCGATCAGCTCCTCGCCGTGACGCGGCGAACGCGAGCGCAACACGTTGAGATCGGCTGCCGCCGAGATGAGCGGATCGCGCGCGCGTTCGCGTTCATTGAGGAGCGAGTACAAAAGACCCTCGCGCACGCCGAGCACGGAGATGATGACCTGCTTCGGCCTGATGCTGCGGACCAGGTTTTCCATCACCAGGGCTGCGTAGGCGAGCAGCGGCCGGCGGGCGGCGTTGACGACTTCGATCTTCGACAGCGTGTCGGTATCGACATGATGCACAAGCCGGGAGAATTCCTGCGCCTCGCGCGCGGAGATACGGTAGTTGTGCATCACGTGGAATGGATAGCCGGTCTGCCACATGTGCAGCCGCGCCAGCGCGCGCCAGGTGCCGCCGACCGCATAGAACGTGCGGTCCTCGCCGTCATGCAGCACGTCGAGGTTTTCGAAAGCCTCCTCGACATATTTCTCCGCCTTCTTGAGCGACTTGCCGGTGATATCCTGAAGCGCCAGCCCGCCCAGCGGCAGCGTCACGCCGCCACGCACGCGCGCGCCGTGCACGTCGACCAGTTCGAGCGAACCGCCGCCAAGATCTCCGACGATTCCGTCCGGCTTGTGGATTCCCGATACGATCCCCAGCGCGGTGAGATACGCTTCGCGTTTGCCCGATAGGATCGTGATCTTGGTGCGGCAGATGCGTTCGGCCTCGGAAATGAATGCGCGGCCGTTGCGCGCATCGCGGCAGGCGGCCGTGGCGATCGCCCAGATGCGTCGCACGTGCAAAATGTCGCACAAGGCGCGAAACCGCCGCAGCGCGTCGAAGGCCGTATCGATGGCGTCCATGGGCAACAGGCCGGTCGACTGGACCTGGCGCCCGAGGCCGGCCAGCACCTTCTCGTTGAAGATGGGTGTCGGGGAGCGGGTCAGTCCCTCGTAAATGACGAGGCGAATCGAGTTCGAGCCAATATCGATGACGGCAATCGGCGGGCCGTGATCAAGACGCCCCTTGGCCGACGTGACGATGGCCGGGGACCGCTTACGCCCCTTCGACGAGGCGGCGTATAAGGCTGCGCGGCGGCGATTCCTTGAGCGATTTTCCACGGCCAGACAGGCTCGGATTTGTCATGAAGTATTTATGGGCGTTGAAGGGTTCTTCGCCCGGCGCGGCCTTTATGCGCGTGGAACTACCATCCGGCAAGAGCTTCCAGCTTTGCTCGTTGTCCTTGAAATTGGCCACCATAATTTGGCCGAGAACCTGCTCGTGCACGGTCGCATTGAGAATCGGGCACAGGACTTCGACGCGTCGGTCGAGATTGCGCGGCATCATATCCGCCGACGAAATGTAAATTGCGGACTTCGCGTGCGGCAGTGGGTGCCCGGCACCGAAGCAATAAATGCGGCCGTGCTCGAGGAAGCGTCCGACGATGGACTTGACGCGTATATTTTCCGACAGGCCCGCGACCCCTGGCCGCAGGCAGCAGATGCCGCGCACGATCAGGTCAACCGAAACGCCCGCAGCCGAGGCGTCATAAAGCGCGTCGATGATCCCCGGGTCGACCAGCGCGTTCATCTTCATCCAGATCGACGCCGGCCGGCCGGCCTTTGCGTGCACGATCTCCTGTGCGATGTGGTCGAGGATGCGCTTGCGCAGGTTGATCGGCGAAATCGCCATGCGCTCCAGTTCGGCGGGCTCGGCGTAGCCCGTAATGTAGTTGAATATGCGCGCGACATCGCGGCCGATGACCGCGTCCGCGGTAAAGAACGACAGATCGGTGTAGATGCGCGCGGTGACCGGATGATAGTTGCCGGTGCCGACATGCACGTATGTCGCGAGTTCGCCCGCCTCGCGGCGCACGACCAACGATAACTTGGCGTGCGTCTTCAACTCGATGAATCCGTACACGACCTGCACACCGGCGCGCTCGAGGTCGCGCGCCCACCGGATATTCGCCTCCTCGTCGAAGCGAGCCTTGAGTTCAACCAGCGCCGTAACGGATTTGCCGGCTTCGGCTGCTTCTACCAGTTGCTTTACGATCGGCGATTCGGCCGACGTCCGGTAGAGCGTTTGCTTGATTGCGACCACGTTGGGATCGCGCGCGGCCTGTTGCAGGAACTGAACCACGACGTCGAAAGATTCATAAGGATGATGGACGATGAGATCTTTTTGCCGGATGGCGGCGAAGCAGTCGCCCCCGTGATCGCGGATGCGTTCCGGATACCGCGGATTGTAAGGAACGAATTCGAGATCAGGCCGGTCAAGCTTCGTGAGCTGGTTGAGATCGTTGAGCGCGAGCACACCGTCGACCCTGAACACTTCATCGTCGGCTACCGCGAGTGCACGCTGCACGAAGCTGCACAGCTCGGCCGGCATCGACGCGTCAAGCTCCAGCCGGATCACCGACCCGCGCCGCCGCTGCTTGAGCGCGGTTTCGAACAGCCGCACCAGGTCTTCGGCCTCTTCTTCGATTTCCACTTCTGAATCGCGGATGGCACGGAATGCCCCCTGCCCCTTCACCGTGTATCCGGGAAACAACCGGCCGATGAACAGCACGGTTGCTTCCTCGAGCGTGATCAGCCGGATAACGTGGTCGGCACCATTGGGGAGCCTGATGAAGCGCTCGATCCTTTGCGGCATCCGTATGAGAGCGTTCATCGCCTTGCCGTCTTTCGTGCGCGCCAGCTGCAATGCGATTGAGAAGGCCAGATTTGGAATGAACGGGAATGGATGCGCAGGATCGATCGCGAGCGGCGTCAGAAGCGGAAACACGTGCGTGAGAAAATGCTCTTCCAGCCAGTTGCGTTCCGCTTTCTTGACGTCCGATCCCTCCACCAGCATCACGTTTGCGGCGGCAAGGGCCGGCCGCAGTTCGAGCCAGCGCTTCTGCTGATCGCTGGCAAGTTGAGAGACTGCATCTCCGATCCGCGTCAGCTGCTCGGACGGGGTCAGTCCATCCGGACTCAACGTCTGAATTCCTTGCCGCACCTGGCCCTTGAGGCCGGCGACGCGCACCATGAAAAATTCGTCAAGATTGTTGGCGGAAATTGACAGGAACCGTACACGTTCGAGCAAGGGATGATGCTCGTTGGCCGCCTCGTCCAGAACGCGCCGATTGAAATGGAGCCACGACAGCTCGCGGTTGATGAACCGTTCCGGGCTCGCCCTTAAAGCGGGAGCCTCTGCGGGGACAGACGCCGGCGCGGTGCTGACGGATTGGTCGATTTCGTCAACAAGAACAGTAGCTTGCGCGCGGTCTGCCATTGCAAATAAACTCGAGGATCAAGACCCGTACCGGAAAAAAGTGGCCGCTGGATGACAGTTCGCACCCTCGCGAGCCATCCCGTCAAGTATGGCACATCGGCGTTAAGGAGTGCGAAACAGCTCGGCGGCAAGCGCCCTTGTCACAGGACGGTGCTGGCGCATCGCTTCATCGTCGAGCTTTTGCACGGCGGCGCGCGCCGCCGCGAACGAGCGCTCGATACGATTGACGAGATAGTTCACCAAAGGCTCATCAAACGCCAGCTGACGATCCGCGGCGAGCTTGATCAGAAGCGATCGCAAGAGCGCGTCGTCGGGGGGCGCAAGCATCACCGTCGGCACCGCGCGCAGTCGTGACGCAAGGTCACGAATTGTGACCGGAAAGCCCGCCACCGGCAGGCGGCCCGTGAAGAGGACAAAGGAATCTTCTTCTCGCGCCAGGTTGATGAGATGAAACAGCGCCTGCTCGTCGAGGCCGGCGGCTTCCAGATCTTCGATAACCAGTGCACCGGTCGCGAGCGACGATGGCACATCGGTGACGGACAACAGCTTCGCCGACAAGACGCGTGCGCCGGCCGCCTCCGCCCAGATCGCTGCAAGATGACTTTTGCCGGAACCTTCGGGGCCGACGAGGGCGACGATCCGGTCCGGCCAGTCCGGCCAGTGTTCGATCAATGTGGAGGCGGCAAGGTTTGACGGGCCGCTGAGAAAGTCCTCGCGGGCAAAGCTGACGGAATGATCAAGGGCAAGCGCGAGCTGCCGCGGAGCTAACGAACCGCTCATCTATCAATCCGAGTTCTTGCCGGTGTAAAACGAACTTTCAAGGTATTGGCGCAGCGCAAAGCGCACCAGCACGCCGATCGTGGCGGCGAGCGGCACGGCGACCAAAAGTCCGACGAAGCCGAACAGATAGCCGAAGGCGAGCAACGCGAAGATCAGCCAGACCGGATGTAATCCGACGCTCTCGCCGACAAGCTTCGGCGACAACACGTAGCCTTCGAGAAACTGGCCGACCAAGAAAATGCCGAGCACCATCAGGATCGATCCGTACTGGGGCCAGAACTGCGCCACCGCGACACCGAGCGAAAGTATGAGCCCGGTCATCGAGCCAACATATGGGACGAAAGTAATGAGCCCGGAAATGAGGCCGATCAGCAGACCGAAATTGAGGCCGGTCAGCGTCAGCGCCACGGCATAGAAGGAGCCGAGGATCAGGCACACCCCGGTTTGTCCTCGCAGAAAACCGGAAATCGCCGCGTCGATCTCGCGGGCGAGCGCGCGCACGGTGTCACGCTGCCCGACCGGGATCCAGCTGTCGACCGTCCCGAGCATGCGATGCCAGTCGTACATCAGATAGAAAGCGACAACCGGCGTTACCACGACGAGCGAAAACACGGAAACCAGCGCCCGCCCTCCCGACCACAGTGAATGCAGGAAGGCTGTCAGCCAGCCGACACCCTGCGTCATCAGATCGCTCATTGATTTATCGACGTTGAAGCCGGTGCCGAGCAATTTTTGAACCCAAGCCCGGCTCGGATCGCTCAACAATCCTTGCAACTTTGCCACGTTGCCGGGAACGCTTTCGATAAACGATGACAGTTGACCTCCCAGAATCGGCGCAACCAGGAGAATGATGTAGATCAGCGCCAGCACCACGACCGTTATGATCAACAGCGCGGCCGCCAAGCGATTGACGCCGGCACGCTCAAGACGATCGGTCAAGGGTGTGAGCAAATAGGCAATCGCAAGACCCGCAACGAACGGCAACAGGATCTCGCTGAGCAGCCACAAAGCCAGCACGAACAGCAACAGCGCCGCCAGCCAGAAGAGGAGCTGGCGCTGGAATACATCGCTCTCTATCGCAGAGCCGCCACGCACCCGGGATGCGGGCCGGCGGCTCATAGTTTTGCGGCCGTGGAATTTATGTGGCGCACCCACTCGGCCACGTACGCGGCGACAGACAGTAAGGTCAACGCCGCGACCAGCACCATGAGTAGCCAGGTCAGTGTCGGCAACGCGTAGCCGAAGCCAACCGTACCGAGTACCACGCAGGCAAATACGATCTGCGCGACGGTATTGAGCTTGGACACAAGCAGCGGCTTGACCTTGACGGGTATGCCGACCAGCCAGGACAGCATTACCGCGCCGACAATCATGATATCCCGCGACACCACCAGAATGACCAGCCAGCCCGGAATCAATCCTTTGATACCCAGGGTGAGATAGATGGAAACGATCAGGGCCTTGTCGGCGAGCGGGTCGAGGTAGGCACCCAGCTCGGTCGTCATGTTGAACCGCTTGGCAAGGTAGCCGTCGACGGCGTCGCTGACGCCCGCTGCCAGAAATAGCACGAAGGCGATCCAGATATATTGCTCGCCGGCGGCGATCGCCCAAACCACGACCGGCACAAGCAGAATGCGCCCCAGCGTAATGAGATTTGGAATACTCAAGGCAAACCCGGCTCGTGACTTTGGTCCGGCCCCAAATGCCGGAAACACGCCAATTTCACCGGCGGAGTATAACGGTGCTTGGACCATTGCGCGACTTGCGATTCCAACGTACGACCCGGCGCGGACGAGGATCCATCATGGCAGAAAAACAGCGCGGTCTCACGTACGCGCAAGCCGGTGTTGATATCGATGCCGGCAACCGGATGGTGGAGCTGATCAAGCCACTGGTTCGCGGCACTGCCCGCCCCGGAGCGGATGCCGAAATCGGGGGATTCGGCGGAGTGTTCGATCTCAAGCGTACGGGCTATCGCGATCCGATTCTCGTCGCGGCGACCGATGGCGTCGGCACCAAGCTTAAAGTTGCGGTGGAGACCGGCCGTCACGACACGATCGGTATCGATCTGGTCGCCATGAGTGTGAACGACCTGGTCGTGCAAGGCGCTGAACCCCTCTTCTTTCTGGATTACTACGCCTGTGGAAAGTTGGAACCGGAGGTCGGCGCAGCCGTGGTGGCAGGGATCAGCGTCGGCTGCCGCGAGGCCGGCTGTGCATTGATCGGCGGCGAGACCGCCGAAATGCCGGGCGTATATCGAGGTGACGACTACGATCTCGCCGGCTTCGCAGTCGGCGCGGTTGAGCGCAACGCTTTGCTCCCACGCGGCGACATAGCCGAAGGTGACGTCATTATCGGGCTTGCGTCATCAGGCGTACATTCAAATGGCTATTCGCTGGTACGCAAGGTCGTCGAAAAAACCGGGCTGCCATGGACGGCACCGGCGCCGTTTGCGGCCGGCCAAAGCCTCGGTGAAGCGGTCCTGACGCCCACGCGTATTTACGTGAAAGCATGCCTTGCCGCGATACGCGAAACCACAGCAGTGAAAGGTCTGGCGCATATCACAGGCGGCGGCTTTCCCGACAACATCCCCAGAATTTTGCCCAAGGGGTTCGGCGCACGCATTGATTTGACGCGCGTGCCGGTTCCTTCGGTGTTTCGCTGGCTCGCGAGCGAAGGCGGCATTGCGCAAAATGAAATGCTACGAACGTTCAACTGCGGTATCGGCATGATCGTTGTCGTATCACGTCAAGAGGCAGACGCAGTCAGCAAGGCCCTTACCCGTGCCGGCGAGACCATCGTAACGCTTGGCTCCATTACCAGGACCACCGCCAACGTCCGCGTCGTTTATGAAGGCAAACTCAATCTTGGGTGATTCATGAGCCGCAAGCGCGTCGCCGTGCTCATCTCCGGCCGCGGCTCAAATATGGCGGCGCTCATTGAAGCCGCAAAGGACAAAAATTATCCGGCCGAAATCGTACTGGTCGTTTCCAACCGGCCAGACGCCGGAGGCCTTTTGGTTGCTCACGCGGCCGGTATTGCGAGCGAGGTCGTCGACCATACGAAATTCGGTAATGACCGGGCCGGATTTGAACATGCGGTGCAGGCGACACTCGAAAGGCAGCGCATCGATCTGGTTTGTCTCGCGGGCTTCATGCGGCTACTCACCGCCGATTTTGTCAAGAAATGGCAGTGGCGCATTCTCAACATCCACCCTGCCCTGTTGCCGGCATTCAAGGGGCTCGATACCCACAGACGCGCGCTCGAAGCTGGTGCAAAACGCCACGGCGCCACTGTGCATTTTGTGGTACCGGAAATGGATTCCGGACCGATCATCGTGCAAGGGGCGATCGGCGTGCACGCCACTGACAGCGAGGAAGCCCTCGCCATGCGCGTGCTCAAGACCGAGCACCGCATCTATCCTTTGGCACTCAAGCTTGTGGCGGAAGGCCGCGTGCAAGTCGTTGACGGCCACTGCCTGATCGATGGCGTTCCGGTCCCCGATACCGAAAGTCTGGTACCGGATCCGAATTGAATATTCTTTCGCTGCAGCGCACAGGCCATTGAATACCCTGCTTCGTCAGGTGTTATAGTTATTTGTGCATGGGTGGTGCCGCCGGCGAGCGGTATGAAAACAAAGGGGAGACGACATGACCACGAGGGGAGAGGCGAAGCTTATCTATCCGGGTCTTGCTGATTTCTATGCGAACTGGCGGGACATCACATACACGCTGGTCCGCGTCGTTATTGGCTACATTATGTTTATGCATGGTTGGGGCAAGATCACCGGCCCGGGCTTTGCGGGCGTCAGCGGTATGATGACAAAAAACAGCCTCGTTCCGGGCGGCGCTTTCGCCGGCGCGGCAATGTTTCTTGAAACGGTTGGCGCCGTTTGCATCATCGTCGGGCTTTTCACGCGATTTTTTGCGGCCGCGCTCGCAATCGAGATGGGGATCGCCTTCCTAGTCGTGCATGTGAGCAAGGGATTCGCAGTGGGCCAGGGTGGGTTCGAATACGTGCTTCTCTTGGGTACCGTCCTGCTTGCCATCGCGATCCGGGGCGGCGGCCCATATTCGGTCGACCGGATGATCGGCAAGGAGCTCTAAAAAGGCGCCCTGAAACGAACTTAAAGAAAAACTTTAAAAGCGACTTCTTAAGGCGGCAGGTTTGAAAAGCGCGCGGGATTATTCCCCGCGCGCTTGTCGTATCCAGACCCGGTTGTCGTGGAAGGCGGCGCCGCCATAAGGCGCTATCGGGTCGGCGCCGGTGATGCTGTTTATGCCGCAGCCGTCCGCATAGGCCGAATTCGGCCAGATTGATTCCGCGATCAGGACCCCCCGGCGCACCCCCGCGAAAAGTTTTGCGTGCAGACGGACCTCGCCGCGCCTATTGCCAAGCACCACGTAGTCACCCTCCCCGATACCGTAGTCGCGCGCGTCATGGGGATGGATCATTACGGTCGGCCGCTGCTCCTGCGCGAGCGAGGTCGGCGTCTCGTTGAATGTCGAGTTGAGAAAGCCGCGCGCCGGCGATGTCGCCAGCCGGAAGGGATGTGCATCGTCCGCCTGCTCGATCGCGGTCCAGTGATCCGGCAGCTTTGGCATGTCCGCGATCGGTCCGCTCTTGTAGGGGCTGCGGAATGGCACATTGTCCCAATCAGGCTTGAACCGGAACTTGCCATCGGGCCACGGAAACCCGTCCAGATAATGCGACTGGCGGAAAGAGGGTTGGCAATCGAGCCAGCGATTGGCCTCAAGCTCGGCGAGCGTACCCCGCTTTGAGACTTGCAACATCTGGTCGATCAATTCGCGCGCGCTCATCCGGAAACCGCGGTGCTCGGCGCCGAGGCGTCCGGCCAGCGCACAGATCACTTCATGGTTGTTGCGGCATTCGCCCGGCGGTTCGACCAGCTTGGGTCCCAGGATGATATATTGATGGCCGCCGCCGCGATAAATATCGTCGTGTTCCAAGAAAGTGGTTGCCGGGAGCACCACGTCCGCCATCTGCGCCGTTTCTGTCATGAATTGCTCGTGCACGCAGACGAACAGGTCGTCGCGTGCGAAGCCGCGCTTGACCTTGTTTTGGTCGGGCGCGACCGATACCGGATTGGTGTTCTGGATGATGAGCGCGTGAACGGGGCCACCGCCCTGCAACACGTCTCGCTCGCCCGTCAAAATTGCGCCGATGCGTGATTGATCGAGCATGCGGATGGAGTGGTCCCACGCGTCGAGTCCTTCGATCAACGTCTTGTTGAGTTGGAATATGTCCGCGCTGATATGAAAAGCTCCACCGCCTTCATATTGCCAGGCGCCCGTGACCGCCGGAATGCAGCTTGCCGCGTGCATGTTGGCTGCGCCGTTGCGCGAGCGCGAGAAGCCATAGCCGAGCCGGAAGAAAGAGCGCTTGTTGCCGCCAATCAGCCGCGCGAATTCCTCGATGGTCTCGACCGGCGCGCCTGTAATGGCGGAGGCCCAGGCGGAATCGCGCGTGCGCAGGTGCACTTCGAGTTCGCGTGGAGCGTCCGTGTACTTCTCCAGATAATCCCAATCGGCTTTGCCGTCACGGAAAAGGCAATGCATGACCGCGCATGCGAGCGCGCCGTCGGTTCCCGGCTTCACCAGCACCGGCAAGTCGGCGTGCTCCATCGTGTCGTTCATGTAGATATCGACCGCCGCGATCCTTGCGCCGCGTTCTTTGCGCGCGCGCACGGCATGGGTCATGACATTGACCTGCGTGTTGACGGCGTTGGTGCCCCAGATCACGACAAGGTCGGATTTCGCCATTTCGCGCGGGTCGACTCCGGCGATGCGCCCGACCCCGGCGGCGAAGCCGGCGTAGGCGGGATTGACGCAGATCGTCGAATGAAAACCGGAATATTTCTTGGCGTGGCGTAGGCGGTTGATGCCGTCGCGCATGACCAGACCCATGGTGCCGGCGTAGTAATAGGGCCAGACACTTTCGGATCCGTGACGCCGCTCGGCCTGCAGGAATTTTTCAGCCACGAGATCGAGCGCGTCATCCCACGATATGCGCTCGAATTCGCCGGACGCTTTCGCGCCCTTGCGTCGCAACGGATGCAATAGCCGCTGCGCATGGTGTTCGCGCTCGGCGTAGCGTGCGACCTTCGCGCAGATCACACCCGCGGTGTAGTCGTTATCCTTCGCGCCATGCACGCGACCGATCGTGCGCGCGTCCAGAAGCTCGACCTCCAGCGCGCAGGTCGACGGGCAATCATGCGGGCATGCGGAATAACCGATCCGTTTTGCGCTCTCGAGCCGGACGGTTTTGTTCATCGCGCCTCATATCGCGCGGCCGTTCACGCCTCTTCCAGCGAGACATGATGCCGCCGCCGCCAGACATAGCCCCACGTCACGACCAGTGCACAGCCGATAATTTGCGACACGAGTTCGAGGTGCTCCTCGGAGACCCCGCTGAACACATTCTGCACGACAGGATCGCTCGCGAAGATGTCTCCCGCAACCCAACCGAGAATCGCGGCACCACCCCAAACCAGGACCGGATAGCGTTCGAGTAAGGCGAGAATAATCGCGCTGCCCGCTATGACCATCGGAATGCTGACTGCGAGCCCGATGGTCAGGAGTATGTAGTGACCTTTTGCGACAGCGGCGACCGCAACGACATTGTCGAGGCTCATGATGATATCCGCGATCACGACAATGCGCACGGCGCGCCACAAATCTTCTGCGGCTTCGGGCGTGTCTTCGGAATCATGGCCTTGCGGAGCGAGAAGCTTAATCGCAATCCATACCAGCGCGATCGAGCCGACAAGTTTCAGATAGGGAAGCGTAAGCAGTTTGGCGACGACGACGGTGAAAGTAATCAGGAGCACCGAAGCAAAGCCGGCACCAATCACCATGCCCCACAAGCGTTCGCGCGGCGGCAGCCCGCGGCAGGCGAGCGCAATCACCACGGCGTTGTCGCCAGACAAAAGAGTGTTGATCCAGATGACTTGCAGCACCGCGAGCCAGAACGACGGCTGCGTCATGCTGTCGGTAAGAGCTTCCACGCGAATCCCCCAAGGTCGTTTTTATCGCCCCGGCCAAGGGCCATTTTCGAATGATTTGCCGGCCGGAGGGCAATCTACAGGACCAATACGAGGCTTGGCTAGTTTCGAAACCCGCAAAGAAACAGCAAAAACGGCCCGAAACCGGACCATTTTGGGCTCTTGGCGACAGATACCAGGCGTTAGACCAGCTGATCGCGCCGTGCCCGCAGCATGCGGCCACCGAGCACGACCCCGACCGCCCCCAGGATTGAACAATACAGCCGGAATTTTTCGTGTGGGATTGGCGCATTCGGGCCGGTGTTCTCAACCACAATCGGATCCGTGGCGATGACGTCGCCGGCGATCCAGCCAAGCACTGCCGCCCCACCCCAAATGATGAGCGGAAAATAATTGAGCATGGCCATGATGACCGTGGCGCCGGCAACGATCGCCGGAATGCTGATGCCAAGGCCAAACACCAGCAACGCGGTGTTGCCGTTTGCAGCGGCAGCAACAGCAATGACGTTGTCGAGACTCATCACAATATCAGCAAGCGCGATAATCTTGACCGCACGCCACAGGTCATCGGCCGCGGCCGTATTCTGATCTGGTTCGTCCGGAGTGAGCAGTTTTACTGCGATCCAAAGCAAGGCTGCGCCACCGACAATCTTGATGTAGGGCAAGAGCATCAGCGACGAGACCACGGTGGCAAAGACCAACCGCATCGTGAGGGCAACCCCCGTACCGATGACCATGCCGCCAAACCGCTGCTTCGGTGGCAGACTGCGGCAGGCAAGCGCGATAACAATCGCGTTGTCGCCCGACAGCAAAACATTGATCCAGATGATCTCAACGACCGAAATCCAGAAATGCGGCTGCGTGTAGTCGGAAAAGCCGCTGAGAATCTCACTCATGGCGTGCCTCGGCGCGGTCCGGTGCGGGCGCCTCACGCACGCCGGTTTTTGATTGAGACCTGATCAATTGACGCCGCCCGAGAGTCCGTGGGCGCGTCGCCAGGCCTTTTGCCGGCTTACTTTCCACGAACTGAGCAGCACGCTGCCCGTTCCCATGGCGCCGATGATCAGCAGCGGCCACTGCAATGATTCAGAGTATTCCGCCAATTCGAGACTGAGTTCTTCCAGAAAGGCGAGGTACGACGAACCCGACAGCCCGACCAGCGCCGACCAGGACTCCAGAACGCGCTTTGGAGACGTTTCGGCCATTCCCGCCCCTGCATAATGCGGTTCGCACTGCGAGCCAATCAACTCGGCCCGCATAAACATGGTATAACTTTTATATAAATATCAGATGAAAACGTCAGTGTCGTGTGCCAAAAACCCGCCATTTCCGCGACATTTCGACGCGAAAAACGATCTAGATGGTGATTTTTTGCGTAAACGCCGGCCCTAGCCGACGATTTCGTTTTCCGCGAAAAACTGCGCAATTTCCCGCACGGCCGTGTCCGGGGCATCCGACCCATGCACCGAATTTTCGCCGATCGACTTTGCATGCGTCTTGCGGATGGTTCCGGCGGCAGCCTTGGCGGGATCGGTCGCACCCATGACTTCACGGTATTTCGCGATCGCGTTGTCGCCTTCCAGGACCTGCACCACAACCGGGCCGGAGGTCATGAAATCGACGAGGTCTCGAAAAAACGGCCGCTCGCGGTGGACGGCGTAGAATTTCTCCGCCTGCTCGCGCGAAATACGCACACGCTTCTGCGCGACAATACGCAGACCCGCCTTTTCGATGATCGCGTTGACGGCGCCGGTCAAATTGCGCTCTGTCGCATCAGGCTTGAGGATCGAAAAGGTGCGCTCGATCGCCATTCAGGTCTTCCTTCACTGATACTAATTGGAGACTTTAGGTAGTTTCATTGGAGAAGTTGGGCCGCGCGGCTTATACCGGCGGCCCCGTCAGGCGGCAAGGTCGCCCGCCGGGCCGGGTCCAATCGCAGGGAGCGCAGCATGCTGACCCGCTACCGGATGTTCGCCGGCTACAATTCCTGGTGCAACGAGCGCCTCTATGACGCGGCCGCTCAGGTCGCGGATACGGATTATCGTGCCAACCGCGGCGCCTTTTTCAGATCGTTGCATGGCACCCTCAACCATCTTTTGGTCGGTGATCGCATCTGGATGCGCCGTTTCACCGGCAAGGGCGAAACCCCGCCCGGCCTGAACGCGATTCTCTATGAGGATTTCACACAGTTGCGGTCGGCCCGGCGTACGGAAGATGCGAGTATCCGCCACTATATCGGGAGCTTGAACGAGCAGGATCTCGCCAAAACGATCCGCTATCGCACCGTCGTCAACCCGCAGGATATCGAGCAGGTGCTTGCTCCCGCGCTCGACCATTTTTTCAATCACCAAACTCACCACCGCGGGCAAGCACACGCACTACTGAGCGCCGTCGTCGGGAACGAGCGCACGCCGAGCTTCGACTTGATCATTTATCAACGTGAAACCGGTGACGGCGCGCTGCGCACACTCGGCTAGAATTACTGCACATTGGCCGTTTTCGGCGGCGGCTTTTTCTTCGGGGATTTCTTTGGCGCCGCCGGTTTTGGCTGCTCGGGCGCACGCTCGACAACCTTCAACCGGCCGCCGGCAAAGGTATAGATGCCAGGCCAAGGCCCGCTTATATAAGTGATAACGACCTTTCGCTCGCCTTTCTCCCCTGTACTGATGGCGACATTGTTCGGCGCGCCCGCGCGCTGCACGGCCTGACATTCGGTCATGCCAAGAGCAATCCCGCCCGCCACCGGCGGCGGTCCCGAGGCGGGCTCTAACCTTTGCAGACCTGATTTGGGGGCTGCGGATGCCGGCGCAGCCGCCGGCATCGGCGCGCCAGCAAGATCACCGGCGACCGAACCGACGGCACGATCAGCGGGCGGCTGCGATTCCGGCGCAGCCGGAGGCGCCTCGGCCCCTTGCGCGACAGCCGCAGCTGATGCTGCGCAGAGCCCTTCGGCGCTCACCATGTCTTCCGGGGTGACCGGCCCTTGCGGACCGAGATTTACGGTATTGGGCGCCATGGCCCAGTCGGGCTTGCTGAAGATCGGCTTACTAAACCAGCCACCCTCGTTCTGATCCTCGAAAACTCCCGACGTATTCTTGCATCCGGTGACGGCGAGCGCCGCGGCGCAGGCAAGCGCAATGGTGAAATTGGCGTGTTGGCGCGGCAAACGGCTGATTCCAGTTTGATTTTATGCTTGTCCCTTAAAACGCATTTTGCGTCATCACCGTGGCGGGCCGCAAGTATCGGTCGCCCAATGGGTTAGCACCTAAGTGGGCCATTGGCCTGTGATCCATTGGCCTGGTCATTTCAAGTCATGCCTTTTTGGTCCACCGCCCCTGCTCGTCTGTCTGCCAATACGTGGCTTCCAATCCCCTGTCCTTGGCTGCCGACCACTGCGCCCGGGCTGCCGTCACTGCGTCTTCGTCCTCTCCGTCGAACAAAAGCACGATGCGTTGGTAATTCTGCGGGTCGGCCGGCATCGGCGCTCCGTCGATCAGAAAGCGCACGGTGGCCGCATTGGGATTGCCGTCATTGAGTGTAAGCAACACCGGCTGCTGAGCGGATTCCGCCTCGCGCCAGGTGCCGTGCGGCAGAAAGCCGTCATCACGGTAAGTCCACAGATGTGCATCAAGCGCCTCGATGCGCTCCTCGGACGATCCTTGCACGACCACCTTCCAGCCGCGTTCGAGCGACTTTTCCAGGAGCGCTGGCAAGACGCCTTCCAGTTTCTGGCGGTGCAGGTGGTAAAAAAGGACCTCGGTCATCGCGCTATTTTTCGTAGTGATCGGCCACCAGCCGATCGAGCAGCCTTACGCCCCACCCCGAACCCCAGCTTTTGTTGAGGTCGGTCTGGCGCGAGTCAAACCCGGTGCCGGCGATATCGAGATGGGCCCACGGTACCTTGTCATCGACAAACCGTTTGATGAATTGCGCAGCCGTGATCGCCCCGCCCCACCGGCTGCCGCCGGTATTTTTCATGTCGGCAAATTTTGAATCGATCATCTTGTCGTATTCGGGCGCGAGCGGCATGCGCCAGACCAATTCACCGGTTTCAATGCCGGCCTTGGTCAAACGCTCCGCAAGTTGATCGTTGTTCGCAAACATCCCGGCATATTCCTGACCGAGCGCAACGATAATGGCGCCCGTCAACGTGGCCAGATCGACCATGAATTTGGGCTTGAATCGCTGCGCTGCGTACCAGATCACATCAGCGAGCACGAGGCGGCCTTCGGCATCCGTATTGATGATTTCGATCGTCTGCCCCGACATCGACTTGACGATATCTCCCGGCCGTTGCGCATTCCCGTCCGGCATGTTTTCGACCAAGCCGATGATGCCGACCGCATTGACCCGCGCCTTGCGCGCAGCGAGCGCATGCATCAGTCCAACAACGCAAGCGGCGCCCGCCATGTCACCCTTCATGTCTTCCATGCCGGCGGCGGGCTTGATCGATATACCGCCCGTGTCGAAACATACGCCTTTGCCGATGAAGGCAACGGGTGCTTCGCCCGCCTTGCCGCCGTTCCATCGCATGATCACGACGCGGCTTTCCCGCGCCGAACCCTGGCCAACGCCGAGCAACGCGTTCATGCCAAGTTTCTTCATGGCCTTCAGGTCAAGGACTTCCACCGCAACGCGGAGCTTCTTCAACGCGCCCGCACGGCGCGCAAACTCTTCCGGATAGAGAACGTTCGCAGGCTCGTTCACCAGATCGCGCGCGAGCAGCACACCGTCAGAAATCGCCGCGCGTGGTTCAAAGGTCTTGCGCGCGGCTGCGACATCGCCGACGGCAACCGTCACGCTGCGCGTCGCCGGCGGCTTTTCATCGTCTTTGCGTTTCGTCTTGTACCGGTCAAAGGCATAGGCGCGCAGGCGCATGCCTTGCGCGAGGTCGGCAGCCTGCTCAGGCTTCATGGCGCCCCCCGCCAACTCGGCGAGGACGGTGGCATCGCTGGCCGAGTTCGGCAGCTTGCCCATGGCGAGACCGCCGAGCCGGAGGAAATCCTTGGGCTTGAGTTCGCCCGTTTTGCCAAGGCCGATAACGACAAGACGTACAGCCTTCAGCCCGGTAGGGACCGCCAGTTCCAGCGTTGCGTTTTTCTTGCCGTTAAAGCGCTCTGCCTTTGCCGCCTGCGCCACCAACCCGGCCGCCGGCCCGAGCGCCTTGCGGGTGGCCGGGCCGAACTTCAGCCCCTCGTCGCAGAACACGATGAGGACGCCCTTGGCGGGAACGGTAAAAGGGCCAAATCCAAGTCTGAGGGCATCGGTCATTGAGGGACGATCCTTGCGTTTGGCCCATAGCCGGAGGGCCCTAGGGCCTTATGGCGCGCCCGCGGCGGCTCTGCAAAGCCCCAATAGTGTCGATTCCGGGCGTTTTCCCAAAGATAACAAGGGATTCCCATCCCAAAAACGGGGTCCGATTTCACGGTATTTGACTACCTTCCAAGGGCCAGAATACGCTTTGTTGGCCGGTTGCCACATTTACATTTTGTTGTGCATGTTCAACGGCTTTGCCTTTGCCCGGCCATTTTGTCGCGCCATCAAGGTAAAGCTGACGGGGGTTGAGTTTTAAGCTGAATGCACTTCGCGTGCGGTGGGGAGCCGAACGCGGGGTCCGGTTTATGCCGGCTCAGGGGACGAAGCCGCGGATGGGGTCGATTAGCCGATATATTTTTCGCACGACCTTGAGTGCGTTTCTGATCGTGCTTGTCAGTTTGACCGCCGTGATCTGGGTTACTCAGGCACTGCGCGACATCGACATCATGACCAGCCAGGGTCAGAGCATTCTGGTTTTCATTGGCATCACCGGCCTGATCATACCGTTGCTCGTTCTGGTGATTGCGCCGATCGCGTTGCTTATCGCGGTCGCCCACGTGCTCAACAAGATGTCCAACGATTCCGAAATCATCGTGATGAACGCGGCCGGCATGCCGCCGTGGGTCGTGTTTCGCGCCTTCATGGCCGCGGCAATCGTAGTGTCGGTGCTGGTCGCCGCGATCAGTGCGTATTTTGCTCCCAAAGGTTTGCGGATGCTGCGCGATTGGCTGACGGAAGTCCGCGCCAATGTCGTGAGCAACATCGTGCAGCCTGGACGCTTCACTGCGATCGAAAACGGCGTCACCATCCATATTCGCGAACGGCGCGCAAACGGGCAGCTTGCGGGAATTTTCCTCGACGACCGACGCAATGCAAACGAACGCATCACCGTCCTTTCCGAGGTCGGCGAACTGCTCGATAACAGCAGCGGCACCTACCTGGTTCTCCAAAAGGGGATCGTGCAGCGCCGCGAGTCCGGCCAACGTGACCCGGCCATGGTGGTGTTCGACCGCTATGCTTTCGATCTCTCTCAGTTCGCGGGCGGCGCGCAGGCGGTAAGGTATTCGATCCGCGAGCGCTATCTCTGGCAGCTGCTTTTTCCCGATCCTAAGGACCAGTTCTTTCTCGAGCAGCCTGATCAGTTCCGCGCCGAGTTGCATGACCGGTTACTGGCGCCATTTTATCCGCTTGCTTTCGTGGTGATCGCCTATGCCTATCTCGGCGCGCCGCGCACCACACGGCAGAGCCGCACTATGTCGATGCTTGGCGCGATCGGCGGCGTCGCACTGCTGCGCCTGATCGGATTCGCTTCCACCGTCTTCGGTGCCACCGCTCCCTGGATGTTGTCGCTGCAATATCTGGCGCTGGCCGCCGCATTCGGCCTCGGATTCTACGTTATTCGCCGCGGCCTCATCCTGGAGCCGCCTGCTTTCATCACCGACTGGCTTGCGGCGCTCACAGAGCGCCTCAGCCAGCGTTTCGCCACGCCCTGACGCCATGCCGATATTTGTTGGAACACTGGGGAGATATTTCGGACTGCGCTTTCTCACCGCAGTGCTGGTGGTTTTCGCCGGGATATTCGTGCTGGTTATGCTCATCGACTACATCGAGATGATGCGCCGGGCCGGTGACATTCCGAACGTGTCGGCGACGCTGGTCGCAAAGACCTCGCTTTACCGCGTACCGCAGGTGGTTGAACGTATTTTGCCGTTCTGCATCCTGATCGGGGCGATGTCGTGTTTTCTGAATTTGTCGCGGCGCCTCGAACTGGTGATCGCCAGGTCCGCCGGGTTGTCCGCCTGGCAGTTCGTTACGCCGGCCATCGCTGTGGCGTTCGTTTTCGGCATCGCTGCGACGACGCTCTACAATCCAGTGTCGGCGATCCTGCAGGAACGCTCAAAGCGTTTTGAATCCGAGCTATTTGGGCAAAATGTGCCGAGACAAGGCGGCACCTTCTGGGTCAGCCAGCGCACCGATGAGGGGCAGGCGATCATAAACGCCGTCAGCAGCCGCGATCAGGGCATTAATCTCAACGGAGTTTCAATATTCGCTTCCGACCTGGATGGCCGGTTCAAGCAGCGCATCGAGGCGCGCTCGGCGGCGCTGCAACCTGGCGTCTGGGTATTGCGCGACGCCCAAGTCTACGCGCTCGGCGTTTTGCCGGTCAGCCAAGCGGAATATCGCCTCAAGACCAGTCTCACGCCCGAACAAGTAAGGGAAAGTTTTGCCACCCCCGAAACGGTGCCGTTTTGGGAACTTCCCCAGTATATCCAGATCGCAGAGCATGCCGGCCTGGTTGCCGCAGGCTATAGATTGCAGTTTCAGAAGCTTCTGGCGCGTCCATTTTTGCTCGTCGCCATGGTTCTCCTTGCCGCCGCCGTAAGTCTACGGTTTTTCCGTTTTGGCGGCGTCCAAAAGATGGTTTTAAGTGGCGTGGCGGCGGGGTTTTTGCTTTACGTTTTGTCGAAAGTGACCGAGGATTTGAGCAAGGCTGAGCTGATGCACCCTGTGGCAGCGGCTTGGCTGCCTGCGCTCGTCGGCGGCGTGACGGGGTTTATTGCGTTGTTGTACCAGGAGGACGGGTGATGGCGGGGCCGGTAACCGCTCGTCCATCAGCACCGCGGCCGTATCGCCGCGGCGTCGCAGCTTTTGCCGCCGTCCTCGGCCTGTTGGCTTGTGGCGGATTGATTACGTCTGTCCCTGCGTCCGCGCAGCAGGAGCTGCAATTCCCTCAACGCCCGCTTCCGCAGAAAAAATCGAAGGCCGCACTCGAGCGTGAAAAGTCCGGGCAAAAGCAGATGCTCGTTCAAGCGAACGAGATCGACTACGACTATGCTAACTATCGGGTTGCCGCAGTTGGCAACGTGCAAATTTATTACGGCGACTCCACGCTTGAAGCCAACCGGGTCATCTACGATCAGAAAACGAAGCGTCTGCACGCCGAAGGAAATGTTCGCCTGACCGAACAGGACGGCAAGGTCACCTACGGCGAGATCATGGACCTGTCGGACGATTACCGCGACGGCTTCGTTGATTCATTGCGGCTCGATGCACCCGATCAGACGCGCATGGCCGCAACGCGCGCCGAACGGACGAGCGGCAACTACACCATCTTTCACAACGGCGTCTACACGGCCTGTCTTCCTTGCAAGGATGACCCAAAGAAGCCACCGCTCTGGCAGGTGAAGGCCGCCCGCATCATCCACGATCAGGGCGAGAAGATGATGTATTTCGAGGATGCGCGCCTCGAATTCTTTGGCCGGCCGATCGCCTGGATGCCTTACTTTTCCGCGCCCGATCCGACCGTCAAGCGCAAGACCGGATTTCTGGTACCGGCACTTTCGGGGAGTTCGGTCTATGGCGCCGCGGCTGAAGTGCCCTACTACTGGGCCCTCGCGCCTGACTATGACGCCACCTTTGCGCCGATGATCACCACCAAACAGGGACCGCTTTTGCAAGGAGAATTCCGGCAGCGATTGATGGATGGCGCCTACTCGATCCGCGCCGCCGGCATATACCAGCTCGACAAAAATTATTTCATTCGCAGCGATGGAACCACGACACCCGGCTACCGGGATTGGCGTGGGAGCCTGGAAAGCAGCGGCCTCTTCGCGCTCAACAACAATTGGGTCTGGGGTTGGGACGGCACACTTCTGTCCGACCAGACATTCCTGCAAGACTACAACCCGCGCCTTTCGCGCTATCACTCCATCGATCCATTCACGAACAACCCCAACGATGCGGCAGTCTCCCAGCTCTTTCTCGACGGCAAGGGCAATCGCAGCTATTTCGATGCCCGCACCATCTATTATCTCGGTTTCTCGCAATCGGACGTGCAAACCCAGATCCCGGTTATCCACCCGGTTATCGATTACAACTACGTCTTCGATCGTCCAATTCTCGGCGGTGAACTTGGCTACCGGATTAACTTCACCAGCCTGACGCGCAACCAGGCCGATTTCGATCCGGTCACCGCAAGTGCGCTCATCAACGGCACCTGTACACAAACCGCCAACCCTGCGATCAAAAACACCACCAGTTGCCTGCTGCGCGGCGTTCCCGGCACCTATAGCCGCTTCTCGGCCGAGTTGGAGTGGCGGCGCAGCATCACCGACCAGTTCGGACAGGTCTTTACGCCCTTCGCTTCGGTGCGGGTCGACGCAGGCTCGATGCAGATCAATAACCAACCGGGCGTGTCCAATTATATCGACACCGGAGATACCAATCTGGTTCGTGGCATGCCGACTGTGGGTCTGGAATACCGGTATCCGTTCATTAACGTGCAGTCATGGGGCACGCAGACAGTGGAGCCGATTGCACAGGTTATCGTACGGCCCAACGAGCAACAGATCGGACGTTGGCCGACCGAAGATGCCCAGAGCCTGATGTTCGATGACAGCAATCTGTTCCGGGTTGATAAGTATTCCGGATGGGACCGCGTCGAAGGCGGCGGCCGGGCCAACTACGGCATGCAATACACCGCGCAGTTCAACCAGGCCGGCTCTGTGAGTGCCTTGTTTGGTCAGTCTTACAGCTTGTTCGGACAAAACTCGTTTGCCTTGGGTGGCACCACGAACACCGGTCTCAATAGCGGCCTCGACACGACGAATTCGGATTACGTCGCTCGGCTTACGTATCAGCCGAACAACATTTACTCGTTTACATCGCGCTTCCGCTTCAACAACGACAACTTCACGCCGCAGCGGATCGAGCTTGAGGCTCGCGCGAATTTCGACCGGTGGAGCGGGAGCATCCTCTACGGCGACTATGCGCCACAGCCGCTGTTGGGCATCCTCAACCGCGAGGAAGGAATACTCGGCACCGGCTCGCTCAAGCTCGACGCCAACTGGGTCCTGCTTGGAGGCGCACGTTACGACATCAATGCCGGAAAATTCGACCAGACCCGCGTCGGCCTGGGCTATGTGGATGATTGCCTCATTCTCGGCCTCAACTACGTTACAAATTATACTTACAGTGGAAACGTTACAGCCAATCATACGGTCATGCTGAACATCGGCCTGCGCACATTGGGCGGCACGTCGACGGGGCAGAGCGTCGGCCGGTCGACATCACCTTAGACGTCGCCGGGTTCCAAAGTGGATAGCAGGATGCCAACAACAAGCGTGAGCGGCCGAACGTGCCGCCGGTGGGCGATGTGCACTCTTGTCGCCCTGTTGCTCGCCACCGCCACGACTGCGGGTGCGCAAGTTGTCGTTGTGGCCAACGGCTTGCCAATTACGGAATACGATATTCAGCAGCGCACAAAGCTGGAGTTCAGTTCAACCCACCAAACTCCCGAGCGCCAGAAAATCATCCAGGACTTGATCGACGACCGGCTCAAAATCTCGCGGGCTAAGGTCTACGCGTTCGAGGTTTCGGACGCCGAGGTCGATAACGCCTTCGAAGGAATGGCCACGCGGCAACACATCACTGCCGCCCAGTTCGGTCAGGTCCTGGAACGCGCCGGCATTTCACCCAACACCGTCAAGGCGCGTATCCGCGCCGAGCTGACATGGCAGCAGCTCATCCGCGGGAAGTATTCTTCCTCGCTTCAGATCGGCGATAGCGATATCGCCAATGCACTCAAGGAACGCAACGAAGGCGAAGCGGCAGCCTCGGCAGTCGGTTATGTGTACACGCTCTACCCGGTGGTTATCGTGGTCGCGCGCGGCTCAAACGAGGCTGCGATCGCGCTTAAGCGCAACGAGGCGGAAAATCTGCGCAGCCGGTTCGTCTCTTGTAACGAAGGCTTGGCCATGGCGCGCGGACTGCGCGACGTCGCGGTACGCGATCCCATTACCAGAAACTCATCCGACCTCACACCACAGTTGCGGGATGTACTCGGCAACATTCAACTCGGCCACTTGACCGCGCCCGAAACGACAGCTCAGGGTCTTCAGATGTTTGCGGTATGCGGGAAGAAAGAAAGCACGACCGAGTCGCCGCTCAAGCGCGAGGTGCGCGAGAAGCTTTTCGTCAAGCGCTTTGAAACCGAATCCAAAAAATTTCTCGAAGAACTCCGCAAGTCGGCGATGATCGAATACAAGAACAACAAATGATCGCGCCTGCCGCTCTTCCGCTGGCTTTGACACTGGGCGAGCCGGCCGGCATTGGCTCCGATTTGACGATTCATTTATGGACGCGTCGCGTCGAACTCCGGTTGCCGCCTTTCTATCTTGTCGCTGATCCGGAATTTATCAGGCGGCGCGCCCGGTTGCTCGGAATCGAGATTGCGCTGAGCGCCGTCACGCCGGCGCAAGCGAGCGGCACTTTTTCGCGCGCCCTGCCCATTGTGCCTCTCGACATTGCGGTAACCGCCGAACCCGGGAAGCCTGACGCCTCGAGCGCACCGGCGGCGATTACCTCGATCCGTCGCGCTGTCGCAGACGTGCTGGCGGGAAATGCTGCCGCGATCGTTACCAATCCTGTGGCGAAGAATGTGCTTTATCGCTCGGGGTTTGCCGAGCCCGGCCACACAGAATTCCTCGCAAAACTGACGCACGAAGCGACCGGCAAGGCCGCGCGTCCCGTGATGATGTTGTGGTCTCCCGAGCTTGCCGTTGTGCCGGTGACGATCCACCTTCCATTCAAGGACGTTGTTGCTCAACTCACATCCGATCTGGTTATGGAGACCGGACGGATCGTGGCACGCGATCTTACCGCACGCTTTGGCATCTTGCGTCCGCGCATTGCGGTCGCCGGTCTCAACCCGCATGCCGGCGAAGACGGTGCAATTGGAGCGGAGGATGAAGCAATCGTGGCGCCCGCGGTGAAGCGACTACAGGCTGAGGGCATCGATGCAGTCGGGCCACTGCCGGCAGATTCGCTATTTCATGAGCGCGCACGCGCCACTTATGACGTGGCGCTTTGCATGTATCACGACCAGGCTCTAATCCCGATCAAGACACTGGCATTCGATCATGCAGTGAACGTAACGCTCGGCCTGCCGTTCGTGCGCACGTCACCGGACCACGGTACCGCGTTCGATATTGCCGGTAAGGGCATCGCCGACCCGTCGAGCCTTCTGGCGGCGCTCGCACTTGCAGCCCGTTTGTCGACGACCTCTCCGGCGCTGGCGGCCGTAAAGTAATGCCGCAGATCGATGACCTGCCGCCGCTTCGCGAGGTCATCCGCCGCCACGGTCTTAAGCCGAAACGGTCGCTTGGCCAGAACTTCCTGTTCGATCTCAATCTGACCGCACGCATCGCCCGCGCCGCCGAACCTCTCGAAAACATCACCGTCGTCGAAATCGGGCCAGGTCCTGGCGGTCTCACCCGGGCCCTGCTGGCGCTTGGTGCTCGCCGCATCGTCGCTATCGAACGCGATCGACGCGCCGTCGCCGCGCTGGAAGAAATTGCCGCTCGTTATCCGGGCCGGCTTGAGATCGTGGCCGGTGATGCGCTTAACATCGATCCGCGAGAGCAACTCGGACCGGAACGCGCCCGCGTCGTGGCAAACCTGCCGTACAATATCGCCACTGCCCTGCTGGTTGGCTGGCTGACCGTCGAACCTTGGCCACCCTGGTACGACTCGTTGCTGCTGATGTTCCAGCGTGAAGTCGCCGAACGTATTGTCGCCGTACCGGGGGGGAAATCCTACGGGCGTCTGTCGGTATTGGCTGGGTGGCGCACAGACGCAAAAATCCTATTCGATGTGGCCCGGTCGGCTTTCGTTCCGCCGCCAAAGGTGACGTCCTCTGTGGTTCGGCTTACGCCTCGGCAGGTACCGCTTGCCTGCGACCCGATCGCACTGCAACGGGTGACCGAAGCCGCCTTCGGCCAGCGCCGCAAGATGCTGCGCCAGAGCCTGAAGACGCTTGGGGTTGACGCCGCTGCACTCCTGGCGACAGCCGGTATCGAGCCGACGGCCCGCGCCGAGGAAATTCCGGTCGACGGATTTGTCGCCCTGGCGAGAATTTTTGCTGGCGACAGATGATGCCGCGGAATACTGGATGACCATTTTCACGCACATGCGCCGGCGGAGAACCAAATGACACAGATGCACCGCCAATCCTTGACCGCCTATGGCGCGCCGTTGTGCGAAACGGTCGTCGATGCGCCCCAACCAAAAGGTTCCGAGGTGCTGGTTCGGATTGAACGGTGCGGCGTCTGTCATTCCGATCTGCACATGCAGGATGGCTACTTTGCACTCGGTGGCGACAGAAAACTCGACGTCCGCGCCGGGCGCACGTTGCCTTTCACGCTCGGTCACGAAATCGCCGGCAAAATTGAAAGCGCTGGGCCGGACGCCGATGTGAAATCCGGCGCAAAAGTCGCGGTTTATCCCTGGATCGGTTGCGGACAATGCGCCGCCTGTAAAGTCGGTGACGAGAATATCTGCGTTGCCCTGCGTCATCTCGGGATTACTGTCGATGGCGGCTTTGCGACGCACGTGCTGGTGCCGCATTCGCGTTACCTGATTGATTATACACCGCTGCCGGCGGGATATGCCGGCGCGCTGATGTGCTCGGGGCTGACGGCCTATGCCGCGCTCAAGCGGCTGGCCGACCGCGCGGACCGCGCACCGCTGTTGCTCGTTGGCCTCGGTGGCGTCGGGCTGATGGGTCTTGCGCTCGCGCGCGCCATGTACGGTGCTGCGCCGCTTGTCGCCGACATCGACCCCAATAAGCGCGCGGCGGCGCTGGCCGCGGGCGCCGCAGAGGCATTCGATCCGTCCGACCCGAACGCCCGCAAGGCGCTGTTGAAGGCGAGCGGCGGGGTCTACGCCGCCTGCGATTTTGCCGGTTCCGAGGCATCGTTGAACTTCGCCACCGGCGTGCTGGCGAAGGGCGGCAAGGTCGTCGTGACCGGTCTCATCGGCGGTGCCTATTCGACCGCGGTCGCCATGTTTCCGCTCAAGGCGATGACGATCGAAGGCACCACCACCGGCACACTGGCCGAGGCACGCGAACTGATCGATCTGGTGCGCGCCAGGAAAATCGCACCGCCCCCGATCGCCGAGCGACCGCTCGACCAGGCGTCGGCAACGCTCGATGATCTGCGGGCCGGGAAAATCGTCGGGCGGGTCGTGCTGACGGCCTAAAGCTTCGCCTGCAAACCGCGGACGAAATCATACAGCCCAGGCTGCCGCGCGCGCTTGAGCCGCTCTGCGGCGAGAATCGCTTTCACCTCGGCAAAGGCTTGAGCAAAATCGCGGTTGATCACCACGTAGTCATACTCGGCCCAATGACTCATTTCGTCGGCGGCTTTCGCCATGCGGCGATGAATGGTTTCGTAGTCGTCCTGCGCACGCGTGTGCAGGCGCCGTTCCAGTTCCGGAATTGACGGCGGCAAAACGAACACGCTCGCCATATCGTTGCGCGCCTGGTCACGTAGTTGCTGGGTACCCTGCCAGTCGATATCGAACAAAACATCGCGGCCGGCAACGAGCGCATCCATCACCGGTCTGGCCGGCGTGCCGTAATAGTTGTCGAACACTTCGGCCCATTCCAGAAGCTCGTTCTTTTCCACCATGGCGTCGAAGCGCTTGCGATCGATAAAATGATAGTCGTGCCCGTCTTTCTCGCCCGGCCGCATTTTGCGCGTCGTCACCGACACTGACAGAGCGACGCCTTTATCCTCTTCAAGCAACTTGCGCGACAGCGTGGTCTTGCCGGCGCCCGAGGGCGACGACAGCACCAGCATCAGCCCCCGGCGGGCGATGGTGTCCTGTTGCCGCTGTTGCGCCATCGATCACTCCAGGTTCTGCACCTGCTCGCGGAATTGCTCGACCACGCTCTTGAGCTCAAGCCCGATATTGGTCAGGTCGACGTCATTGGCCTTGGCCGTGAGCGTATTCGATTCGCGGTGCAGTTCCTGAGCCAGAAAATCGAGCTTGCGCCCGATCGCGCCACCATCGGCGAGGAGTTTTTTCGCTTGCGCCACGTGCGAGGCAAGCCGGTCAAGCTCTTCGCGAATGTCGGCTTTGGCGGCCAGCAGGACGGCTTCCTGGTACAGCCGGTCGGAATCGAAGCGCTCCGACGCCGACAGCAGCGTCGCAACCTGCTCCGCCAGCCGCGCCTTGATCGCCTCCGGCTTGCGTCCGGGCGCCTTCTCGGCGCGCACCGCGAGCGCCGCGATTTCATCGAGCCTCGCCGCGAGCAGCCGGCCAAGCGTCGCACCCTCCCCGTTGCGCATGGCGACCAGTGCACCCAGTGCATGCTCGAAGGCCGCAACGATCGTGGCTTCAGCGGCGCGATGGTCCTCTTCGCGTTCGTCTTCCTCGGTGACTTCGATGACGCCCTTGAGAGACAGAATCCCATCGAGACTCGCGGGCGCCGCATCCACCTTGCCGGAAAGACCCTTGAGCGTCGATATGACCGAAGCGAGCACCGGCTCGTTGACCTTCACTGTCGGCTGCACCCCTTTGCGCTCCACGACGAGATTTGCATAGACGGTGCCGCGCGACAGCTTTTCGGCAGCGCGCGCGCGTGCCGGCACCTCGACGGCGTCCCAGCCCATTGGCAGCCGGAACCGTACGTCGAGTCCCTTGGCGTTCACTGATTTGATTTCCCAGCTCCAGGCGTAGGAGCCGGTGACCCCGTGCCCGCGAGCAAATCCGGTCATGCTCGACAGAGCCATGGGCGTTCGTCTCGTATTGTTGCCTGTCCGAAAAGCGCGGCGACCTTAGCCGCGAGCGCTCGAGGTCACAAGCCTAAGGCTTGCCGCCACTCGGTGCGTCGTTCGCTGAGGGCGCCGAGCCAGTCGGCACGGAGCCGGTGCCATTGCTGTGTTCGATGCCGCGCAAGCGCGCGACGTTTTTCTGGTGCTCTGCGTAACTGTCCGAAAAAACGTGGCCGCCGGTGCCATCAGCAACGAAATAGAGCTCCCTGGTTCGTGCGGGATTTGCCGCCGCTTCGAGCGAAGCGCGGCCGGGATTGGCGATGGGCCCCGGAGGCAGACCATCGATCACGTAGGTGTTGTATGGCGTCGGCTGTTCGATCTCGCTTCTCAGGATTGGGCGGCCCAGCGATCCTTTACCCCCGGTCAGCCCGTAGATGATTGTCGGGTCCGACTGAAGACGCATTCTCGTCTTGAGCCGGTTGACGAAAACCGCGGCGACCCGCGTGCGCTCGTCCGGTTTGCCGGTTTCCTTTTCCACGATCGAGGCGAGCGTAACCAACTGCTCTGGTGTCTTGACCGGCAGATCCTGCAGCCGGTGCTCCCACACCTCTTGCAACACGCGCCGGTGCGCCTGTTGCATTCGCTGGATGATCTGCTCGCGCGTCATACCGCGTGTGAACCTGTAGGTTTCCGGAAGCAGCGTCCCTTCGCGCGGGATGTCCTTGATCTGGCCCGTCAGCGTCTCATTCTCCAGAAGACGCGCAACGATTTGTTCGGACGTCAGGCCTTCGGGGACCGTGAATGCATGCTGGATCACCTTGCCTTCGACGATGGTGTCGACAACATCGGCAACGCTAGACTGTTTTGTGAACTGGTATTCTCCATACTTAAGCTCGCCGCGCGCCTTGAGCACAATCACGGCGCCCATAAAGACATAAGGCTGATCTATGACGCCTTCGCGCTGCAACAAGTCGGAAATGTCGCGAATTCCAAGTCCGCGGGGAATATTGACGACCTTATCCTCGGATAGGGGACCAGCGGCTTCGAATCGCTGCTTGCCGAAGAACAGCACCGTACCGACCGCGATCGAGATCACCACGAGGATGGTGAAGACCGCGTTTCCGATCACTATGATCGGATGGCGTACCCGCCGCGAATGGCGGCTCGGAAGGGGCACCCTTTCAGGCTCAAGCGCCGCGCGCGGGCTGCGTGGCGGCTTGCCGGCTCGTGAACTGCTGCTGTCGCTCAATAACCCGCTCCCGCTGTAGGCACCGGCACCTTACCCTCGTCGCATCGTCCCGCCGCAGCGGGGGAAAGATATCAACCGCTTTCGCACGTTAGAAAAAATTATGGCGAAAGCTTGGGGCGCTCGTCTGAGCAGACTCCTAGGCAGCGTAACGGCGGAAAATCAATGAGGCGTTAGTTCCACCAAACCCGAAAGAGTTCGACAACGTGGTGTCGACATCACGTTTGCGCGCCTGGTGCGGGACCAAGTCGATCGGCGTGTCGACCGAGGGATTATCGAGGTTGATCGTGGGGGGCGCAACCTGATCGCGAATCGCAAGCACGGAGAAGATCGCCTCGACCGCACCAGCCGCACCGAGCAGGTGACCGATACAGGATTTTGTCGATGACATTGACATGCGGCCGGCAGCGTTACCAACCAGCTTTTGCACGGCGCCAAGTTCGATTTCATCACCGAGCGGCGTCGAGGTGCCATGCGCATTGATGTAGTCGATGTCGCCGGCTGAAATTCCGGCGCGTTTTATAGCGGCACTCATGCAACGCAGCGCTCCGTCGCCGTCAGGCGCGGGCGCGGTGATATGGTGGGCGTCGCCCGACAAGCCATAGCCGACAAGCTCGGCGTATATTTTCGCGCCGCGCGCCTTGGCGTGGTCGAGCGCTTCCAGGACAACTACACCGGCGCCTTCACCCATGACGAAGCCATCCCGGTCCTTGTCATAAGGGCGCGAAGCCCGGATCGGATCGTCGTTAAAGTTGGTTGAGAGAGCGCGCAAAGCCGAGAACCCGGCAAGCGATATGCGGTTGACCGGCGACTCTGCCCCGCCGGCGACCATCACTTCGGCGTCGCCAAGGGCGACGAGGCGGGCGGCATCGCCGATGGCATGCGATCCGGTCGAGCAGGCGGTAACGACCGCATGGTTCGGTCCCTTCAAGCCAAATGCGATCGATACGATGCCGGATGCAAGATTGATGATGCGGCCCGGGATGAAGAACGGCGATACCCGGCGGGGCCCCTTCTCATGGAGCAAAACTGCCGTCTCCGCGATGCCTTCGATTCCGCCGATACCGGACCCAATAAGAACGCCACTGGTGGTCTGCTCTTCGTAACTCTTCGGATGCCAACCGGCATCGTCGAGCGCCTGGCGAGCCGCGCACATCGCAAAGATGATGAACTCGTCGACTTTGCGCTGCTCCTTCGGCTCCATCCACTGATCGGGATTATAAGTGGCATTCGAGCCATCGCCGCGTGGGATCATGCAGGCGATCTTGCAGGCGATGTCAGAGACGTCGAAGGTGTCGATCTTCTTGGCGCCGCTCTCGCCTTTGAGCAAACGCGCCCAAGTCGGCTCCACGCCGCAACCGAGCGGCGTAAGCATTCCCATCCCCGTGACAACGACACGTCTCATGGCCGGCTCCGAGCGAAATCATCCGCGCCGCTGCAGTGCGCACCAGCCCACCAGGCAATGACGAGCGAAGCGGTCGAGCAGCGGCGTAACGCGCCTGCTCAGCTTTTGGCGTTCTTTTCGAGAAATTTGACCGCGTCGCCTACGGTCAAGATGGTTTCGGCAGCATCGTCGGGAATCTCGCAGCCGAATTCCTCTTCAAAAGCCATCACGAGCTCGACGGTGTCGAGACTGTCGGCGCCAAGATCGTCGATGAAACTCGCTTGATCGGTCACCTTGTCCGGCTCTACGCCCAGGTGCTCCACGACGATCTTTTTGACCCGCTCGCCAATGTCACTCATCGTTCCAACCTCGTGCTTTTTAGATTGGGCTGCGTTCCGGAGTCAGATCGCAACCATCGCGGTATGGCCTCGTCGTGTCTGACGGCGATGAAAGGTTGCGGAATATCACTTCCGACTTTCCGCGATTAGCCGCCCCAGCCGGGCCGAAGTCCGGTTACCATACTTCAAATACGTTGACTAGCGCGTGAGAGCGAAGCGAGCAAGCCCTGAAAATCCGCGATTTCCGCCTCCCATTGGCGCGTCAACTCTTGCGAACCGGGTCCCGCGATTTGGGGACGATTCCGTCAAATCATGGCCATACCGCCATTGACGTGGATGGTCTGCCCGTTGACGTAAGCCGCTTCGTTCGAGGCGAGAAAAACCGCAGCCGCTGCCACGTCCTCGGGGGTGCCGAGCTTGGCAGCAGGAATGCGCGCGAAAATCGCCTCCCGCTGTTTTTCGTTCAGCTTCTCGGTCATAGCCGAGGCAATCAGACCTGGCGCAATGCAATTGGCGGTAACGTTGCGCTTGGCATATTCGGCGGCAATCGACTTTATCATGCCGACCACGCCCGCTTTCGACGCAGAATAGTTCCCCTGTCCCGGGTTACCGGTAAATCCGACGACGGACGAAATTGCGATCACGCGGCCCCAACGGCGGCGCATCATACGTGATACCGCCGCACGCGCGAGCCGGAACGTGGATGTCAGATTGACTGCTATCACCTGGTCCCAATCTTCGTCGCGCAATTGCACGAACAGATTGTCGCGGTTAACGCCGGCGTTGGCGACCAGAATGTCGAGCTTCTCCATTTTCTCTTCTGCGCTCGGCACCAATGCTTCGACCGCATCCGTGTCCGCAAGATCACAGGGCAAAACGTGGACCCGGTCGCGCAATGCAGCGGCCAAACCATCAAGCGCATCTTTACGCGTGCCGGAAATTGCAACGGTCGCACCTTGCGCGTGCAGCGCGCGCGCGATCGCACCGCCGATCGCCCCGCTCGCGCCTGTGACCAGCGCGGTCTTGCCCGTCAAGTCGAACATCATGCGTTCCTCCCCGCCTTGAAGGCAGCAACGTCCTCTGAATTTCCGACCGCGCTGACGGTGGCACCCTCCGCAAGACGCTTGATCAATCCGCTGAGCACCTTGCCGGCACCAACCTCATAGAACTGTGTGACGCCGGCATTCGCCATATACGCGACCGACTCGCGCCAGCGCACAGTGCCTGTGACTTGCGCAACGAGCGCTCGCACAATTTCGGCGGGCTCTCTTATGGCCTTGGCCAGCACATTGGCGACGAGCGGCACCGACGGCGGTTTGATGGACACTTGCGCCAACGCTTGCGCCATGACATCGGCGGCCGGCTGCATCAGCGCGCAATGGAACGGCGCGGATACCGGCAAGAGCATCGCTCGTTTGGCGCCTTTGGTTTTGGCAATTTCCACGGCACGCTCGACCGCCGCCTTGCTGCCAGAGACAACCACCTGACCGGCGCCGTTATCGTTAGCAGCCTGGCAGATTTCGCCTTGCGCTGCTTCTTTCGCAACCGCCGATGCCGCGTCGAATTCGAGACCAATCAGTGCCGCCATCGCGCCGGCGCCAACAGGTACCGCTTTCTGCATGGCCTGTCCGCGCGTGCGCAAAAGCCGCGCCGCGTCCGCAACGCTAACGGCGCCGGCTGCAGCCAGCGCCGAATACTCACCGAGCGAATGGCCGGCAACGTATTGCGCATCTCGCGCCAAGTTAAGTCCGGCTTCGCTCTCCAGCACGCGCAGGGCAGCAAGCGAAACCGCCATCAGCGCGGGCTGTGCATTCTCGGTGAGCGTCAGTGTTTCCGCGGGTCCTTCGAAGATGATGGTGCTGAGCTTGCCGCCGAGGGCGGCGTCGACATCTTCGAAGACCTGCCGGGCAGCCGTGAAATTCGCGGCCAGCGTCTTACCCATTCCGACGGCCTGGCTGCCCTGCCCCGGAAACACAAAAGCGACCGCCATGTTTTGTCCGTTATGGTTGCCGATGCGTCGAAATCGGGCCGAGAGACACCTCGATACCCGGTTCTGTCAAGTTTCGCCGCCGGTGGTAACGGAGCGACAATCTCCGTCCGCTACGATTTAGGTCTGTCTTTCAAAGGCCAATAGCACGCAATTGCGGGCATGAGCGGGCCAAGAGTCGGGCCATGAGCGACCTAGTCACCGAGGACGAACTCAACCGGGCGCGCACCGATCCGGTCTATCGTCAGCAATTCCTGGCGCAAAACCTCGACCGGCTGCTCGCGGCTCTCGAAAGGATCCGCCGGACTGGCGAGCAGAATGGCGATGTCGCCCGCCTGCTACGCGAGGGTGCGGATCTGGCGGTGCAACTCGCTGATCTCCTGCAAAGCAGCGACTCCGGACCACACGCCGCGTGATCCTTGCTGGCGGGGCCAGCCCAATTGCGCCCAAGCTTGTTTGGCTTGCGTTTTTGCGAAAAACCCCTATAAACCGCGCGCTCCGTTGATCCTGGTTGGAAGCTGAACGGACGGCCGGCTGGTCGCACTCATAGCCGGTAGGACCCCTTCGGTCTGGCGTCCCGTGCTTCCGCCTTCTGAGCATTCGAGCCTTTCCCCGAAGGGCTCGAGGGGCTTTGCACCGGGATCGAGGATAGGGAACTTGGATTAGGGAAAGGCTTTTCATGCCGTTGTACGAACACGTCTACCTCGCGCGTCAGGACCTGAGCGCGCAGCAGGTCGAGGAATTGACCACGCAGCTCTCCGGTGTCATCGGGCAGATGGGTGGCAAGGTCACGAAGAACGAGTATTGGGGCTTGAAGTCCCTCACCTATCGCATCCGCAAGAACCGCAAGGCGCACATGACGCTGCTCAATGTCGACGCGCCGCCGGCCGCGCTCAACGAGATCGAGCGCCAGGAGCGGCTCAACGAAGATGTGCTGCGTTACCTGACCATTCGCGTCGAGGCGCACGAGGAAGGCCCCTCGGCGATGATGCGCAAGTCGGATCGCGACCGCGACGAGCGCGGGGGTGGACGCGGCGAGCGCCGCTCGCGGCGCGACGAGGGCGGCGACGACATCGAGGGCGTCGACGTCAACGCGGTGGAGGAATAGCTCATGGCATTTGGATCGCAAGCCGGCGGGGCACGCCGTCCCTTTTTCCGCCGTCGCAAGACGTGCCCGTTCTCCGGCGCCAACGCGCCCAAGATCGACTACAAGGACGTCAAGCTGTTGCAGCGTTACGTCTCGGAGCGGGGCAAGATCGTCCCGAGCCGCATCACCGCGGTTTCGGCGAAGAAACAGCGTGAGCTCGCGCAGGCGATCAAGCGCGCGCGCTTTCTCGGTCTGCTGCCTTACGTGATACAGTAAGGTTCATAATGAGGCTTCCGGCGACATCCGGAAGCCGATGGTTGGGGCGCTGGTCACGTTTGCGCCCCTAACCGCTCGAAAGGAGCGGGACAGCTCATGACGAAGATGATGATGAACAACGCGTTCGTTGCGATCGGCGCCGGCCTCGCCGCAGCGTTGTTGTTCGCCTCCGTTATCTCAGGAACGTTACTATCAATCCCGCTGTTTTATCTCGCACCGCTACCGATCATGATAACAGGGCTGGGTTGGGGCCACTGGGTCGCGCTCGCCGCAGCGCTGACCGGCGCATCGACTCTCGGAATCGTTTTCGGCGTCGTTTTTCTGTTTGCGTTTCTTGCTGGGGCCGGCTTTCCCGGCTGGTTCCTTGGGTATCTCGCTATGCTCGCCCGCGCCACAAGTGACAACAGTCACCAACAAACGCTCGAATGGTACCCTACCGGACGACTTGTGGTTTGGGCGGCAATTCTCGCCGCACTCGTCGTCATCGTCGCCATCCCGAACTTAGGCACCGACGGTGAGAGCTTCCGCGCTGGTCTGCACGACGCGCTCGTGCGTATGCTAAGACTCCCGAACGGTGCATCAATCGATACACCCTTGGCGCTGCCGGGCGGCGCTGATCCCGAGCGTTTTATCAATTTCCTCGTTGCAATAATCCCGGCCACAGCAGCCGTCCTCGCCACACTTACCAATCTTGCCAATCTCTGGCTTGCCGGCCGCGTTGTCGAATTCTCCGGTCGGCTGGCGCGACCTTGGCCACAGCTTTCAGCTATGCACTTTCCGCCCCTATTGGCGATCGTACTTGCAATCGCAATCGCACTTAGCTTTGGAGGAGGTCTGATCGGCATCATCGCCCGCGTGGTATCCGCGAGCTTGCTAATGGCTTACGGAGTGCTCGGCTTTGCCGTACTGCATGCGATTACGCAAGGCATGAACGCACGCGCCTTCTTGCTTACTGGCACGTATCTCGCCGTACTATTGATCGGCTGGGTGGTATTGGCACTCTGCATACTTGGGGTGCTGGACTCAGCGATAGATATACGAGGACGTGTCGCGCGCAATCGCCGGCCACCTGCCCTCTCGTGAAGCGAAAGCCATCACCAACAATCAGGATTCATTAAGGAGTAAAGACAATGGAAGTGATCCTGCTCGAGCGTATCGGAAAGCTCGGACAAATGGGCGACGTCGTTCGCGTTAGAGACGGATTCGCCCGTAACTTCTTGTTGCCGCGCGGCAAGGCGCTGCGCGCCACAGCCGACAACAAGAGGCGATTCGAAGAGATGAAATCCGAGCTCCAAACGCGAAATCTCGAAATGAAGGGCGAGGCTGGTAAGCTCGGTAGCAAGCTTGACGGCAAAACCTATGTGGTCCTTCGGCAGGCAAGCGAGGCCGGACAATTATTCGGTTCAGTATCGAGCCGCGACATCGTCGCGCTACTCAAAGCCGACAGCGCAGAGATCGGGCGTTCGCAAATCGTACTCAACGCGCCGATCAAGACAATTGGCCAATATACAGTGCCACTTGCCCTTCACCCGGAAGTCGAGGTCGCAATTACCGTAACGGTCGCACGTAGCGCTGACGAAGCTGAGCGTATCGCACGCGGTGAAGACGTCACGTTGCGACGCACTGAGGCGGAAGAGGAAGCCGCCGCTGCGAAGGCAGCAGCGCAAGCGATGTTCGAGCCGGAGGCGGACAAAGCTCGCATCGGCGACGAGGGGCCTGAGGGCGAACCGGCGGCCCCCGGCGCCGATGCTGAGGACACGCCTACCAACGCCGGCAGAGGCAGAAAAAAGAAGAAATCCAAGGAGGCGTAAGTAGCGCCCGGCCGTTGTTGCGGCTACTCGGGCTTGGCACCTTCTATGGCGGGCTTTGACTCTCTTGCCGCAGGCGCGCTTGGTCTTGATTCAACCGACTTCGGCTCAGGAGCCATAATTTGGGCAGGGGTGGGTTCTGAAGACTTTGGCCCGATTGATTTTGGGTCGCCCGCTGCGTCAGGCTTTTCAGAGCCCTGGGGCCCGCTAGGCTTGCCCCCCGCCTTCTTTTCGGTCTGGGTCCTTTCATCGCCTTTGGCCGCGCGTTTAGAAGCACGTCCAGGCCCTGCAGGTGCACTGGCGACCGATCTCAGATAACCGGCAATAGCGGACGCGGACTCGCGGCTGGCCGTATAGTGTTCGCGCAAGAAGTTTTCGAGCCCAAATCCTCCAGATTTTACCAATCCTTGCGGCGATTTGTGACAAAGCACGCAATCCGAGGCGAACAGCTGGGCAGCACTTTTGCCCCGATCGAGGTTTTCCTGCGCTCCGGCGTCAGCCGCTAAACAAAGTGCCCACGTCCCCATCAGTAGGCGGATGCCGTAACGTGGCGATTTCGGCTCCATCAACTTTCCCGCGCTTTTCTTGCCGCCCAACTGCTCACCAGAACTGGTACCTGATAGCGGATTATTTTGGAATTGTGACCCGCCGGAACGGATAGCCGTCCTGCGCTTTGCAGGATTGCCGCCGTGCAGGAACTTTGATTAAATACCTATATCCGAACGTTTGTGCGTCTGCGGCGTTTTCCACGCGAGAGGTTCGCCGGAAGCGCGCGGGTGTGGGTAACGGATGCGGCCGATGGATCGGTTGCTTCAAATTCTGCTTGGTGCATTTATCCGGCGGGGGACGTTTAGGCTCACCACCGCGCGCGGAAATACCTTCATATTCGGCGATGGCACGGGTGCACCTGTGGCGGTGCGCTTTACGACATGGGCGGCAGAACTCGGAATTCTGCTCGATCCTGAGCTCAAATTTGGCGAAGCCTATATGGATGGCACGCTGGTCGTCGAACAGGGCACGATCGCCGACGTGCTCGCAGTTGTCCTCGGGCAAGGAATAGAAGTTCCAACTTGGGCGCGGCCGCAATGGCTCGTGCGCTACGTTGCCCGGCGCCTTGCTCAATTCAATCCGCGGCGGCGGGCCCGCCGCAACGTTGCTCATCATTATGATCTTGATGGGCGGCTCTACTCGCTCTTTCTTGACGCGGACCGGCAGTACAGTTGCGCTTATTTCGGAACGCCGGGTACCTCGCTCGACGACGCGCAACTGGCCAAAAAACGGCACCTCGCCGCAAAGCTGAAACTTGATCACAACCAGCGCGTTCTCGACATCGGCTGCGGCTGGGGTGGACTTGGTCTCTATCTCGCCGAGCTGGGCGGCGCCGACGTCACCGGCATAACGCTGTCGCAGGAGCAGCACGCCATTGCCAATGAGCGCGCGGCGGAAAAGGGCCTGAGCGATCGCGCCCGCTTTCTGCTTAAGGACTATCGCGACGTGCGCGGACCCTTTGACCGCATCGTTTCCGTTGGCATGTTCGAGCATGTCGGTGTCAGCCACTACGAGACTTTCTTCGGCAAATGCGCCGAACTGCTTAGTGACGACGGCGTGATGGTCCTGCATTCGATCGGTCGCTCGGAAGGTCCCAACGTCACCAATCCCTGGATCGCAAAATATATTTTCCCAGGGGGCTACATTCCGGCGCTCTCGGAGGTATTGCCGGTGATCGAACGCGCCGGCCTGCTCGTCACGGACATCGAAATCCTTCGGATGCACTACGCAGAGACCCTAAAGGCCTGGCGCGAGCGCTTCATTGCCCACCGCGAGGACGCGGAACGCATTTACGAGCCGCGTTTCGTGCGGATGTGGGAATTCTACCTCGCCGCCTCGGAAATGACGTTCCGCGAGCAGAACATGATGGTGATGCAAATTCAGCTTACCAAGCGGCAGGGCGTGGTGCCGATCACGCGGGACTACATTATGAGCGAGGAACGCCGCCTCGCAGCCGCCGAGAGCAGGCGCCGGCCGCCGCTACGGCTCGCCGGCGAGTAGCGGCGCGCGCGCAAGTCCGCGTAAGCAACGTCGCGGTCAAGAAAAAACCGGCCTTTCCCACCGCTCAATGGAGCTTGTGAATTGCGGGACAACCGTACGCGAAGACCATTTCAAACATAAACCGCGTGCTATGCCACAATTTCCGGGTAAGCACCGACATCCATGGCCATCGCCGATTCGACAGCCCGCAAGCAGGTCGAAGAACCTGCCCCGCTCTATCGTTCCGCTCCGCACAATATCGAGGCGGAACAGGCGCTGTTGGGCGCCATCCTCGTTAACAACGAGGCTTTTTACCGGGTTTCCGACTTTCTGGAGCCCGTGCATTTCTTCGAGCCAATCCATCAGAAGGTCTATCAACTGGCGCGCGATCTGATCCGCGCAGGCAAGCTGGCGACACCGGTCACGCTGAAGACTTTTCTTGACGCCAGCGTTGACATCGGCGGCCTCACCGTCAGCCAATATTTGGCGCGGCTTGCCGCCGAGGCAACGACGATCATCAACGCGGAGGACTACGGCCATACTGTTTATGACCTGTCGATCCGCCGCGCCCTGATTCAGGTCGGGGAGGATATGGTCAACGTCGCCTATGACGCTCCCGTCGATTTCTCTCCGCGCAACCAAATCGAGGATGCGGAACGAAGACTCTACGAACTTGCCGAGACCGGGCGATACGATGGCGGTTTTCAGCGTTTCGCCCAGGCGCTCACGACCGCCATCGACATGGCTGCGCACGCTTTTCAGCGCGACGGAAAGCTATCCGGCACCGCAACCGGACTCGATGACCTGGACCGCATGATGGGTGGTTTGCAGCAATCCGACCTGATTATCCTCGCCGGCCGACCAGGCATGGGCAAAACCGCCCTCGCCACCAACATCGGCTACAACATCGCCAAGGCGTGGCGCGGTGAGGTCAAACCGGACGGCCACACGGTAACCGTCAACGGCGGTATCGTCGGTTTCTTCTCGCTGGAAATGTCGGCCGAGCAACTGGCCACCCGCATCATCGCCGAGCAGACCGGGATTCCGTCCAATCAAATCCGGCGCGGGGGCATCAGCGAGAGTGATTTCGAGAGGATCAAGGATTACTCCATCGAGTTACAACACATTCCTCTTTACGTGGATGAGACCGGCGGTCTTTCGGTTGCCCAACTCGCCGCTCGCGCACGACGGCTCAAACGCCAGCGCGGCCTCGATCTGCTGATCATCGATTATTTGCAACTCCTGCAAGGCTCGACCCGCCGTTCGGCCGAAAATCGCGTGCAGGAAATCACCGAGATCACCACCAAACTCAAGGCGTTGGCGAAGGAACTTAACGTGCCGGTGCTGGCGCTCTCACAGCTGTCTCGCCAGGTGGAAAGCCGCGATGACAAGCGGCCGCAGCTCTCGGATTTGCGTGAATCCGGCTCGATCGAGCAGGACGCGGACGTGGTTTTGTTCGTCTACCGCGAGGAATATTACCATCAGATGCGCAAACCGCTGGAATCCAATCGTGAAAAGTTTGCCGAATGGCTGGCGGATGCCGACAAGGTCCACGGCAAGGCGGAAGTCATCATCGGCAAGCAACGTCACGGGCCAACCGGAACGGTCGAACTGCAATTCGATGCGGCAGTGACCCGTTTCTCCTCTCTCGCCCGTGAGGGCCGTGTACCCGAGCGTATCTAGAGGATAAGGGATGTCGCATGGACTGGCGGCCCCTGGGCGGCTAAACCCCAACACCATGTCCGAAGCCGAAACCGCCTTGCAACCCTCCTTCCCGGCAGAACACGGCGGGCAATTCATGGAATCCGGCGCGCCTGTTCAAGAGGCAGGCGGGATCCTCACGATCGACTTGTCCGCGATCGTTGCCAACTGGCAGGAGCTTGTTCGCCGCGCCATGCCATCGGAATGCGCGGCTGTAATTAAAGCCGACGGCTACGGCTGCGGCATCGAACCGGTCGCCCGCGCGCTCACGAGTGCGGGCTGCAAGACTTTCTTTGTCGCAGACCTTGGCGAAGCGCGGCGCGTCCGTGCCGTGGCGTCTGAGCCAGCCATCTATGTCCTCAATGGCCTATTACCCGGCACGGTGCAGGCCTACCCCGACATTCGTGCGCGCCCCGTGATTGGCAGCCTGGTTGAACTCGCGGAATGGGATGCATTTTGCTCTGCGCACCAATGGCACGGCGGCGCGGCGCTGCATGTCGATACCGGCATGAACAGGCTCGGCATTTCCGCCGACGAGGCTGCGGCCCTGGCACCGCGTATTCGCGCGGAAAATCATGGCATTACGTTGCTGATGAGCCACCTCGTCTGCGCCGAGCAGCCCGAGCATCCGCTCAACGAACGCCAAATGAAACTATTTCGCGAAGTTCGCCTTCTCTACCGCGGCATTCCCGGCTCGCTCGCTAATTCATCCGGAATATTTCTCGGCAGCAGCGCTCATTGCGACATGGTCCGCCCTGGTGCCGCGCTTTTTGGCGTCAACCCGACTCCCAGTCATCGCAATCCGATGCGCACGGTCATCGGATTGCAGGCGCGCGTCGTCCAAGTGCGTACGGTCCCCAAGGGAGACACCATCGGCTACAACGCAACCTGGACAGCCAAACAGGCAAGCCGCGTTGCTGTGGTTGCAGTCGGCTATGCAGACGGTTATCCGCGCGCCGCGAGCGCGACCGATGGGGCACCGGGCGCTCACGCCATTGTTGCCGGAACGCGCTGCCCGCTGGCTGGCCGTGTTTCTATGGACCTTCTTGCGATCGACATCACCGCGCTGGCCGATCATCCGATCAGGCGAGGTGATCTAGTGACCTTGATCGGAAGTGAGATCGGCGTCGATGATTTAGCCGCAGCGGCCGGCACCATTGGCTATGAGGTCCTCACCAGCCTCGGACGTCGCTACCACCGGGCTTATCGACCGGCGTGAATAATTCCCCCGAAATGACTGAAAATTAGGTAGTTTTTAAAAAATGTTCTTGTATTGTTCTCATGGACGTTTTAACGTCCAAAGGACTTCTTTTGTTGACGATTCGCCGCCATGTCGAAACGCAACCTGACTTTCGTTTGCCAGAACTGCGGCGCCGCTTTCAGCCGCTGGCAGGGAAAATGCGAGGCTTGCGGTGAATGGAACACCCTCAGCGCGGAGGGAGCCGAGCGGCCAGCCGGCCCTGGCCGTAAGCCCGGCAAAGGGCGTCTTTTTGCGCTCGAACCACTTGCAGGCGATGCCCAGGAGGCTCCGCGGCTTCCTTCAGGAATTGCCGAATTCGATCGTGTCACCGGCGGGGGCTTCGTAAGAGGTTCGGTGCTATTGGTCGGCGGCGATCCCGGCATCGGTAAGTCGACGCTGCTGATACAGGCGACCGCATCGCTCGCCCGCGCGGGTCACCGGACGGTCTACATCTCGGGAGAAGAAGCCGTGGCGCAGGTGCGCCTGCGCGCCGAGCGTCTGGGCCTGCGCGAAAGTGCGGTTGAGCTTGCAGCCGAAACTGCGGTCGAAGACATCATCGCCACGCTGTCCGAAGGCAAGGCACCGCGTCTGATCGTCATCGACTCTATTCAGACCATGTGGACCGACACGGTCGAATCTGCGCCTGGCACGGTGACCCAGGTGCGCGGTTCAGCCCAGGCGTTGATCCGCTTTGCGAAGAGATCCGGCGCGGCAATCATTCTCGTTGGCCACGTCACCAAGGATGGTCAGATCGCCGGTCCCCGGGTCGTCGAACACATGGTTGATGCCGTTCTTTCTTTTGAAGGCGAGGGCTCACACCAATTTCGCATCCTGCGTGCCGTCAAAAACAGGTTCGGTCCAACCGATGAAATTGGCGTCTTTGAAATGACCGGTTCTGGTTTGCGCGAAGTCCCCAACCCGTCCGAGCTATTTCTTTCGGAACGCGATCTCGGGCAGCCGGGTACGGCCGTGTTCGCCGGAATAGAAGGAACGAGACCGCTGCTGGTCGAAATACAGGCACTGGTGGCGCCTACATCGCTCGGTACGCCCCGACGTGCGGTTGTCGGCTGGGATCCAAGTCGGCTGTCCATGGTGCTGGCTGTATTGGAGGCACATTGCGGCGTTCGTCTCGGAGGGCATGACGTTTACCTTAACGTTGCCGGCGGCATGCGAATCCAGGAACCGGCTGGCGATCTCGCCGCAGCAGCCGCGCTCGTTTCCTCGCTCGCCAACGCGGCGTTGCCCGCAGATGCGGTCTACTTCGGCGAGGTCTCGCTCTCCGGCGCTGTACGACCGGTGGCGCAGGGTGCCGCGCGCCTGAAGGAGGCCGCCAAGCTTGGCTTCAACCGGGCCGTCGCGCCGGAAGCGGCGCGCGCAGATACCACCGAGCCGGGGTTCAGGGTTATGGACGTCGCAAGCCTCGCCACTCTCGTGGCCGACATTGCGGCCAGAGGTAAAGCGGGCATGGCAGCCAGAACCGGTGGACAAAACCAGTGACGGAGCCGTGAGGCCTCGCTATATACGGCCCGTCGAAACCGGCTAGCTGCTTCATCAAGCGCCCCACCGCAAGCGCAGAAATGGGCTTAGAATCAATTACTTAGGGTCGACATTGCTGCCCTGGTCCGGAGCCGCTATGGCTGCCCCGGATTCGTCACGCCGGTCGACTGTCCTGCGCGACGTGAAACGCCGAAACTCGCGGAGCTCATGAACTTTCGATGCCGATCACGCTGCTCGACATCATTTTGCTGGCGGTCATGTTGATCTCGGGGTTGCTCGCGATGATCCGCGGCTTCATGCGCGAAATCCTGTCGATAGGCGCATGGGGCGTCGCAGCGCTGGTTACGCTTTATTCCTATTCCCGTGTGCTGCCCATCGCAAAACAGTATTTCAACAGCGATATGGTAGCTGCCGGCGTTTCGGCCGGCGGTGTATTTCTAGGCAGCTTGCTTATCGTCACAATTATCACCGCTCGCATCTCTGACATGGTCCTGGACAGCCGGGTCGGTGCCCTCGATCGCACGCTCGGTTTCCTCTTCGGGCTCGGCCGCGGCCTGATCATCGTCGTGGTTGCGTTCCTGTTTTTCGCTTGGTTGGTGCCCGATCGAAGCCAGCCGGAATGGGTCCGCGGCGCCAAATCAAAATTGGTGCTGCAAAACACTGGACAATGGCTGATGTCCATGTTGCCGGATGACCCCGAAAGCACCATCTTAAAGAGACTGAAAAAGCCGAAGCCAGATGATCAGGATGCGCCTGACACCAATCCCGACCAGCGGTCGGAACTGACGCAACCCCAGGCAGGCGGAACGCGATAGCGATGCGCAACTCCCCTCAGGACCCTTTTTCTACGGCCGATGCGGAGTTCGATCCCAACGCCGACCGCCTGCGTGAAGAATGCGGAGTGTTCGGAATCTTTGGCCACCCTGACGCGGCGGCGATTACAGCGCTCGGACTTCACGCTCTTCAGCACCGCGGCCAGGAAGCCGCGGGCATCGTCTCCTTCGATGGCAAGCGTTTCCACTCAGAACGGCGCCTCGGGCTTGTCGGCGATGCCTTCGCCCGGCGCGAGGTCATTGATCGGCTGCCCGGCACGTCGGCCATAGGCCATGTGCGCTATTCGACCACGGGCGAAACGATTATCCGCAACGTGCAGCCTCTCTTTGCCGAACTCAATGCCGGCGGTTTCGCCATTGGCCACAACGGCAATCTCACCAACGGCATCAAGCTTCGACGCGACCTCGTCCACGAGGGCGCCATGATGCAGTCGACCACCGACACTGAAGTGATCCTGCATCTCGTTGCGCGAGCGCGGCGCAACCGCTTCGTGGACCGGTTCATCGAAGGCTTGCGGCAGCTTGAAGGCGCGTATGCGTTCGTTGGCCTCACCAACAAAAAGTTGGTGGGCGCGCGCGATCCGCTCGGAATCCGTCCGCTGGTGGTCGGCAAACTTGACGGCTGCCCGATCCTTGCTTCCGAAACGTGCGCACTCGACATAATCGGCGCGCAGTACGTGCGCGACGTGGAAAACGGCGAGGTCGTCATTTTTGATGAGGAAGGCGCGCAGTCGCACAAGCCTTTCCCGCCGATGGCAGCCCGCCCCTGTATCTTTGAATACATCTACTTCTCCCGGCCCGACTCTATTGTCGGTGGCCGCAACGTGTACGACGTGCGCAAAACCATGGGCGCGCAGCTCGCGCGCGAAGCTCCGGCACAGGCCGACGTGATCGTGCCGGTGCCGGATTCTGGTGTGCCGGCGGCGATCGGGTTCGCCCAAGAGGCCGGTATTCCCTACGAACTGGGTATCATTCGAAATCATTATGTCGGCCGTACCTTCATTCAGCCGACCCAATCGATCCGCGATCAGGGGGTTCGCCTCAAGCATTCTGCCAACCGTGCGGTGGTTGCGGGCAAACGTATTGTTCTGGTCGACGACTCGATCGTGCGTGGCACAACATCGAAAAAGATTGTGCAGATGATGCGCGATGCCGGCGCCAAGGAGGTGCATTTCCGCATCGCTTCGCCGCCGATTACTCACCCGGACTACTACGGCATCGATACGCCTGAGCGCGACAAGTTGCTCGCCGCCACCCACGACCTCGATAGCATGCGAAAGTTCATCGGCGCAGACTCGCTGGCGTTCCTGTCGGTCGACGGCATCTATCGCGCCATGGGCTTCGAAGGACGTGATCCAGCGCGCCCACAGTTTACAGACCACTGCTTCACCGGCGATTATCCGACGCCTCTCACCGATCTCGCCGCGCAAGAGGCAAGTCCACGGCAATTGTCCCTGCTGGCGGAAGCAATCTAGCCCGCCCTTCATCGTCATTCGGTTATGGCCAAGCCCCTTTTTGATCGTATTGCGCTGGTTACAGGCGCCTCGCGCGGCATTGGCGCTGCGCTTGCGCTCGAACTTGCGCAAGCCGGCGCGCATGTGGTCGCCGTCGCACGCACGGTCGGCGGGCTGGAAGAGCTTGACGATAAGATCAAGGCGGCTGGTGGCTCCGCCACTCTCGTGCCGCTCGATATGAAAGATAGCGACGGCATCGCACGGCTGGCGCTTGCCCTCAATGAACGTTACCAGCGGCTGGATGTCCTGATCGGCAATGCCGGCATTCTGGGCGCGCTCTCGCCGCTTGCCCATATCGAGTCGAAGGATTGGGACAATCTTTTTGCGGTCAATGTCACCGCCAATTGGCAGCTTATTCGCTGCATGGACGCATTGCTTCAGCGCTCGCGGGCAGGCCGAGCTGTTTTCCTCACCTCGGGCGTTGCCCACATGGGCAGAGCCTATTGGGGTCCCTACGCGGCCTCAAAGGCGGCGTTGGAAGTGCTTGTGCGGACTTATGCCGCCGAATGTGCGACCACACCCGTGCGCGCCAATTTATTTGCGCCCGGCCCCACCCGCACGCGCATGTATGCCGGCGCTTTCCCCGGCATTGATCCACTAACGGTGCCCGCGCCGGAGGAGGTCGCCAAGGCGATCGTGCCTCTTTGCCTGGCGGACTGCACAGAAACCGGGAAGATCTACAATTTCCGTGAGAAGAAATTCATGGATTTCAGGCCACCCGCCTGATCCGCTCAATGCTTTCTTTTCGCCCGTCCCTTGAACGGATTGTCCTTCTCGCGCAAAGCCAGGCGGATCGGCGTGCCTGGCAGATCGAATGTCTCGCGCAGCGAGTTCAGCAAATAGCGTTTGTAGGCGTCCGGCACGGCATCGGCACGCGTGCAAAACACGACAAAACTCGGCGGCCGGCTCTTGGCTTGAGTAATGTAGTTGAGACGCAACGAACGCCCCGACACTGCCGGCGGCGGATGCGCGCTGGTCGCGTGTTCGAACCAGCGATTTAGTGCGCTGGTGGGGATACGTTTGTTCCAAATCTCAAAAGCATCGATGACAGCTTGGATCAGGCGGTCGAGACCCTCGCCGGTAAGACCGGAAACCGCCACCAGCGGAACCCCCTTGAGCTGTGTCAGTTTTTCGTCAGCCTGTTCGCGCAGCTTGCCGATGGCACCGGCTGTCTTCTCCTTCAAATCCCATTTGTTCACGGCGATAACGATGGCGCGACCCTCCTGCTCCACCAGATCGGCGATGCGCTGATCCTGTTCCTCGAAAGCATTTTCCACATCAAGCAGCACCACGACGACTTCCGCAAAGCGCACGGCATTGAGCGCGTCGGCGACCGAAAGCTTTTCCAGCTTTTCCTCGACACGCGAGCGGCGGCGTAGTCCGGCAGTATCGTAGAGACGGAAACTGCGGCCCCGCCATGCGAGATCGACCGCAATGGAATCACGGGTAATACCAGCCTCCGGTCCGGTGAGCAGGCGTTCCTCTCCAATCAGCCGGTTGATCAACGTCGATTTGCCCGCGTTCGGCCGGCCGACAATAGCAACGCGGATCGGCTGATCGGACGGCCCGACCTCCGCTTTAGTCGCGGATGCAGTTTGCTCGGGCAGTGCCGCCCGCAATGCGTCGTAGAGATCGGACATTCCCTCGTTATGCTCAGCCGATATGGCGACAGGCTCACCAAGCCCGAGCTCGTAGGCTTCGAGCCGACGCGCTTCCGACTCCTTTCCCTCGCTCTTGTTAGCGATGAGAACGGTCGGCTTGCCCGATTTCCGAACGAGGGCAGCGAATTCCTGATCGACCGGCATCGGCCCTGCCCGCACGTCGATCATGAAGAAAATCGCATCGGCCTGCTCGATCGCAGTCGCGGTCTGGGCCCGCATGCGCCCCGACAGGCTTTCGGGCGAAGCCTGCTCAAGGCCCGCTGTATCGATCACCGTAAACTCAATATCGCCCAGCCGGCCCTGTCCCTCGCGCCGATCGCGCGTAACGCCGGGCCGATCATCGACCAAAGCCAGGCGCCTGCCGACCAACCGATTGAACAAGGTTGATTTACCGACGTTAGGCCGGCCAATAATGGCAATCGTGAACGTCATTCGATAGCGCTGCCAAGCCTGATACGGCGGTCACTCAAAAAATCAAACACGTGTTTGCGGCGAGGATTGTCTTCACGTCAAGCGGAGACAGCCGTTCGCCGACAATACGTGCGTCAGCGCGAGAAGGTGCCGGGTTGCGGCGACGTAGGCCAAGGCGCAGGGGCCTGACTCTGCTGCTGCGCCGGCTGTTGGTCCTGCGGCCATGGTGCCGGCTGCTGTTGCGGCGCTGGCTGAACGGTCACCTGCGTCGGTGGTTTAGGCGGACGCTTCGGCTTCGGCTTTGGCTTTGGTTCCGGCTCAACCGCGGCTGTTTTCTTGTCTGGCTCAGCTCCGGGTGCCGCCGCAGCGTCGGCTGGCGGCTGGTTGCCCTTCATATATTCGGGTGGAATCCCTTGTGACACGCCTGGAACACCGCCAGGAAATACTTCCTTGCGTTCGCCTGGAAGCTTCTTCTTTTCATTAAGGCCGAAGATGTCGAGCTTGTCAGGGTCAAAACCTGACGAGCACGCTGCCAGCGCAGGCAAAAACGCAACGAGAGCGCCCAACAGCATGACCCGTTGAATCGTTCGCATGCCCTTCCTCAACTCTTGCCTTCGGCTGCGATTAGTCCGGACAAAACGTCGGCACGCGCCCGTGTGCCTAATGGTGAATCCGCATCGGTCGCGATCATGTCCAGGTAACGTTTGGCCGCAGAAAGGTCGTGGTTACGCCATGCCGACAGCGCCAAAAGTTCGCGAGCAGTGTGACGGAAGCTGCGTGCCGGCTCGGCGAGCGGATCGAGCCGTCTGCGCATGTCCGCCAATGGTGCCGTATCGACAAGCAACAAACCGGCGCGTATGGCGGCGAGATCTTGCCAGATCGTTCCGAGCGATGCATCGGCGGAAAGTTCGTCATAGGCCTTCACCGCGTCGGCAGGCTTGATCTGGGCGAGCGCACCGGCTGTGCGCATGCGCGCAAGCACGCGATATCCCTCGGGCGCCTCCGTCGCCACCTTGGCGAACGCAGATTCCGCCTCGGCATATTTGCCATCCGCGCTTAAGGCCACTGCGGCCTCGAAAGCTGTACCGGCGGCAGCGGCTCTTTTGGCAACCCAATATTCATAGCCGCGCCATGCGCCGATGCCGGCGACAATCAGGACGGCGAGCGCGATCAGATAGATGCTGTAGCGATCCCACAGCTTCTTGAGCTGCTCCCGCCTGACTTCTTCATCTACTTCATGAAAGATATCGGCCACGATGGTTCCAACCCGTCCATGGCCCACCCTGGGCCGAATTGCGCCGTAAACTAGCGATGTGGCGTGCCTAAGGCAAAGCCAAAGCCAGCAAACACTAATATTTCAGGGCATTAGCCCTTCTTGGTTTTCATCGGATAGACGTGCTCCGGGCCCGGAAAAGCGCGCGAGCGAACCTCGGCAGCATAGTCGGCGACCGCTTTCTCAATGCCAGGGCCAAGCGAACCGTAACGCTTGACGAATTTCGGCACCCGCGGCGACAGGCCGAGCATGTCCTCCAGCACGAGGATCTGCCCGTCACAGGCGACGCTCGCGCCAATACCGATTGTCGGGATCGGCACTGCGGCTGTCAGCTTACGTGCGAGCGGCTCTGCCACCGCCTCGATCACCACCGAAAACGCGCCCGCTTGCGCCACGGAGATTGTATCTTCCTCTATGCGCACCCAATCGGCTTCGTCGCGGCCCTGTGCCCGGAACGAACCTATCGTGTTAATCGCCTGAGGTGTCAATCCAACATGGGCCATTACCGGCACGCCACGATCGGAGAGAAAGCGGATCGTTTCCGCCATTCGTTTACCGCCTTCGACCTTGATTGCTCCGCAGCCTGTTTCCTTGAGCACGCGCGCCGCGTTCATGAAGGCTTGTTCTTTCGATGCTTCATAGGAAGCAAACGGCATGTCCACGACCACGAGCGCGCGTTTCGACCCGCGCATCACCGCGTGCCCCTGCAAGATCATCATTTCAAGGGTGACTGGAACGGTGGTCTCGAGGCCGTGCATTACCATGCCGAGCGAATCGCCAACCAGAATAACATCGCAGTGCGCATCCACGATGCGCGCAGTATGGGCGTGGTACGACGTCAAGCAAACGATCGGCTCTCCGCCCTTGCGCGCACCGATGTCAGGGGCAGTAAGCCGCCGGATTTCATCCTGGACCGACATTTTACTTTTTACTTTCTTACTTTCCAAACACCGGCACACCGATCACGGCCGGATGGAACGCGTAACCAAGCGCCAGATAAACAATGACACCGAGTCCAACCACGATCGCATCGTTGGTCCAGCCTACCGGGGTGATCGAGGGACCGATATCGCCACGCCGTTTGGCAGCGATACGGGCATAGACACCCCAAGCGAGAAACGCGCCGAACAGCAGGATCGAGCCAAGATCGCCATTGGAAAGCAAATGAGCGAGAGCCCAAGTCTTTACGCCGGCAAGCATCGGATGTTTGAGACGGGTCTTAATATGACTCGGCACAAAGGCAGCGACGACAAAGATCACCGAGAACAACATCAGCCCGATAGTGATGTGCCGCATGAACGGGGGTGGCGACCATATTTGAACCCATTCATGCGCCCGGTATTGCCCGTAGCCCCAGATGATCAATACCAGGCCGACAACGGAAACGATCGCAAATAGCCCGCGATATGCATGTAGCCCTACCCGCGCGATGACATCCGCGCGCGCATCGCGGAATGAAACGAAGAGATGCGCGCCAAGAAAAATCGCCAGGCCGAAAACGAGAATACCTAAGCCCATGCTACACTCATGTCAGCTGGCTGCCGCAGTAGAGGATCATGACAATCAATGCAAGCTCCCCTCGCTCAATACATATCCTAGATGACAACCTCGACATATCGCTTGCGGAAACGCCTTGTGGGTGCGCTCTTGCTATTGCTGGCGGCCGCCACGCCTGTCGTGGCGCAGGAGTGGCCGACAAAAACGGTGCGCATCGTGGTGCCCTTCGGTCCGGGATCGACCCCCGACATCGTCGCGCGCCTCGTCGCCGATGGCCTGCAACAGAAATATCCCGCGAGCACATTCATCGTGGAGGACAAGCCCGGCGCGAGTGGCAATCTCGGAACGGATTTTGTCGCAAAGGCCGGGCCCGATGGCTCAATACTCGGGGTAAGCATCGGCGGCCCGCTGGCCATCAATACCCTGCTGTTCTCGAGATTGCCCTACGACCCCGGAAAGGACATTGCACCAGTGACTCAGCTGATAACCCAGCCGAGTGTTCTCACCGTCAATCCGAACCTGGGGGTCAATTCTGTCGCCGAGCTCGTCACGCTACTGAAGAATAATCCCGGAAAATACAACTTCGCTTCAATCGGAAACGGCTCACTTTCGCACCTTGCGATGGAAGCGATCGCGATCAAGGCCGGCGCCGAACTGGTGCATGTGCCCTATACCAGTTCGCCACAGGCGATTACTGCTGTAATACGCAACGATGCGCAGATGACTTGCCTTCCTGCAATATCGGTGACACCACAGGCCACATCGGGCGCGGTAAAAATTCTCGCGGTATCCACCGCTAGGCGCTCGCCTTATTTGCCGGACGTGCCGACCCTGAAGGAAGCCGGCATTGACGTTGAGGCCGACGCCTGGAATGGGCTGATTGCTCCCGGCGGCACACCAAAGTCGGTCGTTGACAGGATCAGCAAAGACGTCGCCGAGATCATCAGGCAGCCGGCGGTGCGCGAAAAACTGGCAGCACAATTAATGGAGCCGGTCGGCTCTTCACCGGAGCAGTTGCGCGCCCGCATGGACGGCGAGATCGCCCGCTGGGCACCGATCATCAAGGCAGCGAACGTGAAACTGAACTAGGCTGCTTTGTCCTTCACGTCTTTGATGTCAGTGAAGGAAATGCCGGACGCGCGTTCACGCGTGTAGTCGAGAATGAATTGATTGCGCGCCATAAAAACCTTGTCGCCATCGAGATCTTCGGCGCAGCTTGAATAGTTGGCTTGCACGAAATCTTCGAGCTTTCCGGTCTCAGCCGAGGTGATCCATCGCGCAAGTTGGAATTCCGGCTGCTCGAAGCTGATCTCCAACCCATATTCTTCCGATAGCCGCACTTTCAAAACGTCGAGTTGCAAAGGACCAACGACTCCAACCAACGCCGGCGCACCGTCAAGGGGGCGGAAGACCTGCACCACCCCTTCCTCTGCCATCTGTTGAAGCGCTTCTTTCAACTTCTTGGCCTTCATTGGGTCGCCAAGCTTTACCCTGCGTAATATTTCCGGCGCAAAATTGGGAACGCCGAGGAACGCGATATCCTCCCCCTCCGTCAGTGTGTCACCGATCCGCAGCGTACCGTGATTGGGAATACCGACCACATCACCGGCGTAGGCTTCTTCAGCGAGCGCCCGATCCTGTGCGAAAAAAAATTGCGGGGTGGAAAGCGTCAGCGGTTTGGCAGTGCGCGTGAGTTTTGCCTTCATGCCACGACGCAGTTTCCCCGAACAAAGACGCGCGAACGCAATACGATCACGGTGGTTGGGGTCCATATTGGCCTGAATCTTGAAGACAAAGGCCGTCATGGAATTTTCGTGCGCATCCACCGTGCGCACGTTGGAAGCCTGCGCACGCGGCGCCGGGGCAAATGAGGCCAATGCATCGAGCAAATCCTTGACGCCGAAATTCTTGAGTGCCGAACCAAAGAAGACCGGCGTAAGATGACCTTCCCGGAAAGACTCGAAATCGAACGTTCGGCAGGCGTCCTTGACCAAGGCCAATTCCTCCGAAATCGCATTGACGTCGAGCATCGAATTTTTGGCGGCAAGCGCCGCCAGATCGAGCGGTTGGCGCTCAACTGTTTTCCCATCCTCGCTGACAAGCCGCATCTCGCCAGTGGCAAGATCATAGGTCCCCGCGAAATCGCGGCCACGACCAATAGGCCAGGTCAGCGGCGAGGTATCGAGCGCCAGCGTTTTTTCGATCTCATCAAGCAGCTCAAACGGATCGCGGCTCTCGCGATCCATCTTGTTGATGAATGTCACGATCGGGATGTCCCGGAGCCGGCAGACTTCGAATAGCTTGCGCGTACGATCCTCGATGCCCTTTGCGGCATCGATAACCATCACCGCCGAGTCGACCGCGGTCAGCGTGCGATAGGTATCTTCCGAGAAATCCTCGTGACCCGGCGTGTCGAGCAGGTTGAAGACCCGGCCGTCGTAATCGAAGGTCATCACCGAGGTGACAACCGAAATACCGCGTTCACGCTCGATAGCCATCCAATCGGAGCGGGTCGAGCGGCGATCTCGCTTGGCTTTCACTTGACCGGCGAGATTGATGGCGCCGCCGAACAGCAGCAACTTCTCGGTCAGCGTGGTTTTGCCAGCGTCCGGATGGGAAATAATTGCGAACGTGCGGCGGCGGTCGACTTCGGCAGCAAGCGGCGTCACACCGATCGAATCGGAGGTAGTTAAAGGCTTGTTCATGGGGCGCATGTGGCAGGGAAAGGCTGCCGGATCAAGGGGTCGATCTAACCCATTGCCGCAGCGTATTGCTCGGGCTTGAACCCGACGAGCAACTTGCCGCCACCGGCGTCGAGCACAGGGCGCTTGATCATCGAGGGCTGCTTGAGCATCAAGGCGATCGCTTTCGTCTCGGACAAACCCGCCTTGTCTTTATCGGGCAACTTTTTGAATGTCGTCCCGGCGCGATTGAGCAAAATCTCCCAGCCGACTTTTTTGGCCCATCGCTCAAGGCGCTCGCGTTCAATCCCCGCTGTCTTGTAGTCATGGAAGGTGTATTCGACGTGGTGTTTGTCGAGCCACGCGCGCGCTTTCTTCATGGTGTCGCAGTTCTTGATCCCATAGATGGTGACAGTCATCGCAATATTTCCATGAATGCCGGTCTGGCCAGAAAGCCGGTCCTCATTTTTCGGGACGTACTATTATTCCCACTCGATCGTACCCGGCGGCTTCGAGGTCACGTCGTAAACGACGCGGTTGACGCCCTTCACCTCGTTGATGATACGTGTAGCGACCGCACCTAAGAACTTCATGTCAAACGGATAAAAGTCTGCGGTCATCCCATCAGTTGAAGTGACGGCGCGCAAACCAACGACATATTCGTAGGTGCGAAAATCACCCATGACACCGACAGTTTTCACCGGCAGCAACACCGCAAATGCCTGCCAGATATCGTCATACTGGCCGCTGCGGCGGATTTCCTCGATGTAAATTTCATCGGCAAGCCGCAGGATGTCGAGTTTCTCCTTTGTGATCGCTCCCGGGCAGCGGATGGCAAGACCGGGGCCGGGAAACGGGTGACGGCCAACAAAAGCCTCGGGAAGACCAAGTTCACGACCCAGAGCCCTCACCTCATCCTTGAACAGTTCGCGCAAGGGCTCCACCAGCTGCATGTGCATGCGTTCCGGCAGCCCACCGACATTGTGGTGCGATTTGATTGTCACCGAAGGACCGCCAGTAAACGACACGCTCTCGATCACGTCCGGATAGAGGGTGCCCTGAGCGAGAAATTCCGCACCGCCGATTTTCTTTGCCTCCGCCTCGAACACGTCGATGAACAGTTTGCCGATGGTCTTGCGCTTAATCTCCGGGTCCTCGATTCCTTCAAGCGCCTTGAGGAATTTCTCGGACGCATCGACGTGCACCAATGGAATATTGTAGCTATCGCGGAACATCGCGATGACTTTTTGCGCTTCGCCGAGCCGCATCAGTCCGTGATCGACGAGCACGCAAGTAACTTGATTGCCGATGGCCTCGTGGATCAATACCGCGGCGACCGCACTGTCGACACCGCCAGACAATCCGCAAATTACGCGGCCCTTCCCGACCCGTTTGCGAATTTTCTCGATTGCCTCTTCCTTGAAGGCGCGCATTGTCCAATCGCCGCTGAGGCCGGCAATCTTGCGCACGAAATTGCGCAGGATCGCTGCCCCGTGTGGCGTATGCACCACTTCCAGGTGGAACTGGGTTGCGTAGAACTTGCGCTTGTCGTCACCTATAATGGCGATCGGAGCGTTGGATGAAGTGCCGAGAACACGAAAGCCTTCTGGCAGTTTCGTTACGCGGTCACCGTGGCTCATCCAGACCGGATACTTCTCGCCCTTGCGCCACACGCCTTCGAACAACGGCGCTTCATCGGTGACAGTCACTTCGGCGCGACCGAATTCGCGATGATGCCCACCCTCAACCTTGCCACCGAGCTGTTGCGCCATTGCCTGCTCGCCGTAGCAAATACCCAGAACCGGTACACCCGATTCGTATATCGACTTGGGTGCCAGCGGCGCATCTTTGTCGAGGACCGATGCGGGTCCGCCCGACAGGATCACCGCCTTTGGCTTCATTTCACGAAATGCTGCCTCGGCCTTCTGATAAGGCACGATCTCGGAATAGACCTTTTCCTCCCTCACGCGGCGCGCAATGAGCTGCGTGACCTGGGAGCCGAAATCGACGATCAGAACTTTGTCGTGCATGGACGGCGACGTGTCCCGAACGTGTCCGGAATCGGGCGTGCATTGGCCGTTCGGGGTGGCTTTTTGCGGGCTTTGCGCTGCCGGGTCAAGCCCGACCTTGCGGCACGACGTCGGCCGCGGACACACTCGGAAAATTCAATCGCGGCTGACAGTTGGCTCAGTGTCGCGCGTTGTCTACTACTGGGCCCAGCAATGGAATTGTGGAAATCCATTTTCCGATGCGTGAGCGGCTCTGCTCATCAGACTTGGCAATATCGGCATTTGTGGGCGGGATGGAATCCGGGATCGACCCCGGCGGGACAGGATGATCGTCGATCGCCTGCGCAGCACCCGGTGACGGCGCGATAGAGACCGCTGGCGGCAGTGAAGGCGCCGCCGACGGCTTAACGACCGGTGTCGGAGAAGGTGCAGACGGCGCCGCCAAGACGGGATCTGGCGAAGCCGGTCGCGCCACCGCCGCCGGCGCCGGTTGCGGCCTCGCGCTATCGAGCACTGGCGCCGATACCGACTCTTTGTGGGTCACGAGAGCCTGGCGAACCGCATCAAGCCATTGGGCATCCGATATGTCGGGCTCCCGACGCACAGGCTCCGCGGCAACAGGAGTCGCAGCCATGACGGGCTGTTTAGCTGGCGCTTGCGGCCGTGGCTCGACCTTGCGCACGGGCTCCTTCGGCACTGCTTCTACTTTTTGGGCTTTCGGAGCCGGCGGCGCCACCGCAACGGGAGCCGCGGTCATTTCGACGGCGAGCAGTGTCTTGAAAGCGGCGGTCGCGTCGGGATCGACCGAGCCGCAAGTCTTCTCGAAGGTCTCCACGTCGCGGCGAACAAGAATGCGCCGGGTTGCGGCGTCCACGTTCTTGTCGAGCATGGCGACAATGCCGCTACGGAGCCCTTGGCAAGTTGTCTCGGGAGAGAAATTGGCGCGGTAGAACGAATAGCCACTAGCAATGCCGACCGGAACCGCCAAGAGTGAGCCGAACATCTGAATGGCAGTCACGAACCGAGTCAGTCCCGATGCTTTCCGCGCGGGATAGGTGCCCGAATTATTCGGGCGCGTCTCATCGTTGGCGTCCACATGAAATGGCGGATCGCGCCTGGCCACCAGCATCAATAAACCTCGAAAAAAGAGCGCCGCAGTCCCACAATCACTGAATCATCGCGGAAAAAGTAGGCCCGGATTGGGGCGCAATCGGGGAATTCCGTTTGCACTTTATTACCAAACGTATACTGAAACCTTACCCGCCACGTTGCAGGACCGAGACGAAAAAGCCATCGGTCTCCGTCGTCCGCGGAGTCATCAAAACCCCATTTTCAGACAGCCGAGCCGCCTTGCCGAACATAAAGGCCCGCTCCCCAAGAGACTGAATGATGCCCGCCGGCGGTCGCGGTGAAAATTCAGCGTGCCGCGCGAGGAAATTGCGTACTTGCGCATCATTTTCCTCCTCCAGCACCGAGCAGGTCACGTAGGCGATGCGCCCATTTAATTTGAGCAGTGGGATGGCGCGTTCGAGGATTTCGGCCTGCTCCTTTTGGCGTTCCTCCAAAGCTCCCGGCCGCATCCGCCATTTGGCATCCGGATTGCGACGCCAAGCTCCCGTTCCCGTGCATGGCGCATCGATCAGAACGAGATCCGCATGTCCGGCCAGATCGTCAATTTCCCCGCCGATCGATTTGGGCGTCCGCACCTGAACATTGCGCGCGCCGGAACGCTTTAGGCGGTCATGAATGGGAGCAAGCCGCCGTTTGTCATCATCGGTTGCATAGATCTGGCCCTTGTTCTGCATCATCGCCGCTAGCGCCAATGTCTTGCCGCCCGCACCGGCGCAGAGATCGACCACCTGCTCGCCCGGTTTGGCGTCTCCGAACAGCGCCGCCAACTGCGATCCTTCATCCTGAATCTCGCACAAACCCTTGACGAAGGCTGGCTCGGCATGGACCGCAGGACTTTTGGCGTCCGCTGTAAGACGAATACGTAAGCCCCACGGCGACCAGCGGGTCGGCTCGGGCTTTAGGTCGGACAGCATCTCCGCAGTGGCGTCGCGTTCAGCCTTGAGCGTGTTGACCCGCAGATCCAGGGGCGCACGCGAGGAAAGTGCCGCCCCTTCCTCCGCACGATCGTCGCCAAACGCGCGCGAAAAATACGGTTCAAGCCATTCTGGGTAGTCACCGAGGACATGTGGTGGCGCACCGCTGATATCGGCGATCTCGAGCCGTCTGTACTCATCAGAACTCAGTGCCCCAGGTGCATATTGCGAGCCATCGGCAAGTCTGTTGATCGCCTCAACGGCAAGCCCACGCTCGCGCTTGAGCATCCCCAGGAGGATTGCGCGTGGCGTATCGGCGCCCATGACAAAGGCACTCGACGAACGCCGACGCAGTGCATCGTAGACCAGCCCCGCAATGGCGGCGCGGTCGCCAGAGCCGGCAAAACGATGGGTAAGCCCCCAAGCTTTTAGGGCATCGCCCGCCGGCCGGCGCTCTTTTTCAATCGCGGCAAAAACGTCGATGGCGGCAGCAAGGCGTCCCGCCGGCGTCATGGCAACGCGATTACGATACGCACGATGTAAATCATCCACATGATGAACAACACAAGCGCACCCACACCATAGAACGCGCCGCGAACGCGGACGTTGTTGTTGGTCACATGAACCACGGCCTGCAACACGCGCATCGCGACGAAGACCCATGCGAGAAGAACATAGAGAAGATCGGCACTATGAGTAATGATTTCGAGAATCGTCAGCACGTAAAAGAGAACCGGCAGTTCGAACTGGTTGGCGAACGCGTAAGCGAATTTCGTGGCGCGCACCGGCCAATTGGGCTCACGTAAAGCAATATCCGCAAAGCGCGTCTCACCGCGCTGAAGCGACGAGGTACGGAAATACATCATTCCGAACATCACGCCGAAGGTAAGTAGCACTTCCACAAACAATGGCAGAAGGACGAATTGGATTGACATCAAATAGCTCTTTCACCCTCTGTCCGGAATAAGGACAACTACACACGGCTGGGATAGTTCGGACTTTCGCGCGTGATCGTCACATCATGCACGTGACTTTCGCGAAGACCCGCGCCGGTAATGCGAACAAATTCCGCCTTCGCATGCAGTTCGTCGAGGTTCTTGGCACCGACATAACCCATGGCAGCGCGAAGGCCACCGGTTAACTGATGCAGCACGGTCGCGGCCGCGCCCTTGTAAGGCACCTGGCCCTCGACGCCTTCCGGCACCAGCTTGAGGGTGTCTTTAATATCCTGCTGGAAGTAGCGGTCGGCTGAGCCGCGCGACATCGCGCCGACGGAGCCCATGCCACGATAGGTTTTGTAGGAGCGTCCCTGATAGAGAAAAACTTCGCCCGGGGTTTCGTCAGTACCAGCCAACAGCGAGCCAACCATGGCGCAATCGGCGCCGGCCGAGATCGCTTTGGCCAGATCACCGGAATACTTGATGCCGCCGTCGGCGATCACTGGCGTTCCAGCCGATTTCGCCGCATCGACGCAATCAATGATGGCCGTCAGCTGTGGCACGCCGACACCGGCAACGATGCGCGTCGTGCAAATCGAGCCGGGCCCGATGCCGACCTTGATGGCATCGGCGCCGGAGTCGATCAACGCCTTCGCGCCTTCCGAGGTCGCGATGTTGCCGGCAACCACTTGAACTTTGTTTGACTGACGCTTGATGCGCGTGACTGCGTCGAGCACATACTTTGAGTGGCCATGTGCCGTGTCGACCACAACGAGGTCGACTCCCGCCGCGATCAGTGCCTCCGTGCGCGCAAAGCCTTTGTCGCCGACCGTCGTTGCCGCAGCTACGCGCAGTCGACCCTGCTCGTCCTTGCAGGCATTAGGATTGGCTACAGCCTTCTCCATATCCTTTACGGTGATAAGCCCGACGCAGCGATACTGCGCGTCCACCACGAGTAGTTTCTCAATTCGGTGCTGATGAAGCATACGTTTGGCTTCGTCCTGGCTCACGCCCTCGCGCACCGTGACGAGCTTCTTTGTCATCAACTCGGCGACCTTCTGGCGCGGATCGGTTGCAAAGCGCACGTCGCGGTTTGTGAGGATGCCGACCAGCTTGCCAGGCTGCGAGTTCCCAGCGCGTTCAACGACAGGGATGCCCGAAATGCGGTTATCCTTCATTAGATCGAGTGCCTGCTGAAGCGTCGCATCCGGTTCGATGGTGAGCGGGTTCACGACCATGCCCGATTCGAACTTTTTGACTTGGCGAACCTGAGCCGCCTGCTCGTCCGGCTCCATGTTGCGGTGGAGCACGCCGATGCCACCGGCCTGCGCCATAGCGATCGCCATTTCAGCCTCGGTCACGGTGTCCATCGCCGACGCAATGATGGGGATATTGACCGGGATCGAGCGCGTGATACGCGAGCGGATATCGACGTCCGCAGGTAGCACTTCCGACAGACCGGGCTTAATCAGCACGTCGTCGAATGTGAGCCCCTCGCGCGGACTTGCATTGTTTTTTGCGGCCATCGCCAACTCCGTCTCGCCCAAAAAGGCATCGGACCGGCCGGAACGGGGTTAAAAAGCCCGTTGCAAGGGCTTCCTCGCCCTGCGTCACGGCCCGCTTTTGGGTTGGCGTGGGTCGATAGCACGGGATGATGCCGATTCCTAGGGCAATCGCGGATGGCTGTTATGAACTCGTAAACGTGAAGGAGCCTTCCTTCCGCCACCGCTTTACGCTTCAAGAGCCCTGTTTCGATGACGCCTACGCCCCGCCGGATCATCCATGCCCCGTGACCGCATCGTCCCGCTGATTATCGCGGTCGCGTTGTTCATGGAAAACATGGATTCAACCGTGATCGCCACTTCGCTACCAGCGATCGCAGCAGATATCGGCACAAATCCGCTGGCGCTTAAACTTGCAGTCACCTCCTATTTGCTGTCGTTGGCGATTTTCATCCCGGCGAGCGGCTGGACCGCCGATCGGTTCGGCGCACGCACGGTGTTCAGCGCGGCTATCGCTGTGTTTGTGCTGGGGTCACTTGGTTGCGCGCTATCAGGCTCGCTTACTGACTTCGTAATCGCCCGAATCGTTCAGGGAATGGGCGGCGCAATGATGACCCCGGTTGGGCGTATGGTGGTGGTTCGCACGATCAGCAAGCGTGAGCTGGTGGGCGCAATGGCCTGGGTAACCACACCGGCCCTGATTGGGCCGGTGCTTGGTCCGCCGATCGGAGGCTTCATTACTACTTACGCGACCTGGCATTGGATTTTCATCATCAACGTGCCGATAGGTCTTCTCGGCATACTCTTTGCCACACGCTACATTCCGGATGTGCGCGCCGAGACACACGAGCGTTTCGATGTGGTTGGCATGGTCCTCGCGGGTCTTGGCATTGGCGGCATGGCTTTCGGGCTCTCGGTGCTCGGGCTTAACTTTCTGCCCTGGACCGTTGTCGCCGGGCTGGTCTTAGGCGGCGCGTGTTTTATCGCAGCGTATCTCGCGCACGCACGCCATACGGAAAATCCTGCGCTCGACCTCTCACTTTTCAGACTGCCAACATTTTTTGCGAGTGTCGTCGGCGGATTTATTTTTCGTCTCGGGCTCGGTGCATTGCCCTTTTTGCTGCCGCTCATGCTGCAGATCGGCTTCGGCATGACGCCATTTCAATCCGGCATGATCACTTTCGCGACTGCACTTGGTGCCATGGGAATGAAGTGGGCAGCCGCAACCATTTTGCGACGTTTCGGCTTCCGGACCATCCTTGTCGTTAACTCCATCATCAGTTCGGCTTTTCTTGCCGTCTGCGCCGGCTTCACAGCAACCACGCCCATTGCCTTGATGGTGGTTCTGCTATTTGTCGGTGGATTCTTTCGCTCGTTGCAGTTCACGAGCATCAACACGATCGCCTACGCCGATGTTGAGCCCAACCGTATCGGCAGAGCGACCGCACTGGTCAGTGTGGGGCAACAATTGGCGGTTTCGACCGGTGTCGCAGTCGGCGCAATGGCGGTGGAACTCACCCTCCACCTTAGAGGTAACGGCCCGCTGCAAGCCCAAGATTTCCCACCGGCTTTTCTTGCGGTGGCGGCGATTTCAGCACTCTCGGTATTGATATTTGCTCGACTATCCCCGGAAGCCGGAGCGGAAATGGCCGACAGGCTTCCGACCCCGGTGGAGACCTCAGATCAACGCGCCGGCTAATAGCCGACAGCGCCACGAAATCCCGTGGCCAACAAGTATAGCTCGGCCGAATCTGTGCGGCTTGCCGGGGGCTTCACATGCTTGACGCTTTTATAATCGCGCTTGAGCGAGGTCAGTAGCGCCGCCTCGGTACCGCCTTGCAGCACCTTCGCAAGGAAGGTGCCGCCGGGAGCGAGCACCTCGCGGGCGAATTCAGCGGCGGCTTCCACCAACGCCATTATCTTCAGGTGATCGGTGCGGGCGTGACCGGTCGCATTCGCCGCCATATCGGAAAGGACGACATTGGCACGACCACCTATCATCTCTTTCAACTTGTCGGGCGCTGCGTGATCGAGAAAGTCCTGGTTGATGAAGTTCACTCCCGGTGTCGGCTCCATCGGCGAAAGATCAATAGCAATCACCATGCCGTACTCGGGCGATCCGACCCGTTCGGCAGCAACCTGGCTCCAACCTCCAGGTGCTGCGCCGAGGTCAATAACGCGCGCCCCTTTCTTGAGAAAGCGTGCCTTGTCGTCGATCTCGATCAACTTATACGCCGCCCGCGAGCGCATGCCCTCCCGCTTGGCGCGCGCGACATAAGGATCGTTAAGCTGACGCTCCACCCATAGGCGCGAAGACACCGAACGGCCCTTGCCGCCCCGAACTCGAATCTTTTTTTGGCGCGAGCCAGCACTCTTGCCACGCACGGTCACGATATCGCCGCCTGATTGCCGCCGCCCCAGGCGCCATCCTCACGCATCATCTGGACAAGCATGCCTTCCCGCAGGCCTCGATCGGCAACGCGGAGGCGTGGACAGGGGAACGCGCGCTGGATCGCTTCGAGAATCGCACAACCAGCAAGGACCAGATCGGCGCGTTCGGCGCCTATGCAAGGGCTTGCCACGCGGTCCTCGTAACTCATGGCAAGCAGGCACTCGATCACTGCGTTGATTTGCTGCGCGCTCATCCAGCAACCATCAACGCGGTTACGATCGTAACGCTTGAGATTGAGATGCACGCCGGCAATTGTTGTCACCGTACCCGAAGTCCCGAGCATATGGATACCGGCAGTTCCTTCTCCGCCGTGTTCCCGCACGAATGGCGCGATCAACGCCGCAACTTCAGATACCATCGCTTCGTAACTTTCGCGGGTCACCGTGATGCCACCGTAGCGCTCCGCGAGAGTTACAACACCGTGCGGCACAGAGATCCACCCGCGAATTTGTGGCAACGGTGGTCCCCCGCAGCCCCTTTGCGAACGGGCAAGCCGCACGACCTCAGATGATCCGCCCCCAATATCGAATAAAATCGCGCCATCGGCTTGCGGATCAATCAACGGAGTACAGCCAGTTGCGGCGAGTTGCGCTTCCGTCTCGCGATCAATCACTTCGAGCGCAAGGCCTAACTCCTCCGCAACGCGATCAAGAAATTGCGCACCATTCTGCGCGGCACGACACGCTTCTGTGGCAATGAGACGCGCCCGCGTGACGCCTTTGTTCTTCATCTTGTTCCGGCAAATCGCCAAGGCCCCAATCGCACGGGTAATGGCAGCTTCGCTCAGGCGGCCTGACGATGAAACCCCTTCGCCGAGCCGGACGATACGAGAAAACGCATCGACGACCCGGAAGCCCTCGCCGGACGGCCGCGCCACCAGAAGCCTGCAATTATTGGTGCCAAGATCGAGCGCAGCATAGGTCGCCCCGCCCCGGTCGCTGCCAAAGCGGGCATCCGGATGCTCAGGCGACCGCCGACCCCACCTGGGCCGCGCGAGCGGCGCCGGGTTGATAGCAGGGTCGAGGCCTGGGACGTCCCCGGCCTCGCCGCTCATGCTGTCGAAACCTTCCTACCACCCCGCAAGCCGCCTTGTCCGGCGCGTCGCAGTTGTGGCCATGTTTTGTCGATCATGAAAAGTGTATCAGTGTCCACGCCTCGCGCAACCCTCCGTCCCGAAAGCTATTCTTGTGCAAGCATTCGGTCTGCTTTAATTGACAACACGAGAACGAGAACGTTTTCCGAATGGATGATCGAACCACCGAAACCGCACTTTCGCTGACCAAATTCGGCGTCGGTCAACCAGTGCGCCGTAGTGAAGACCCCAAATTGGTGCGTGGCGAAGGCTGCTACACGGATGATCTCAGCCGGCCCGGCCAACTTTACGCTGTGATGGTCCGCAGTCGCGACGCGCATGGTGTCATTAAATCAATCGACACCGCCGCCGCAAAGGCAATGCCAGGCGTGCGCGCGGTTTATACGGCGGCCGACCTTTCCTCATATGGCCCTCTCAAATGCAACTTGCCGCTCAAGAGCCGGGATGGATCGCCGATCCGTTATACACCACGACCGGCACTGGCGAGCGACAAGGTCCGCTTTGTGGGCGACCCGGTCGCGTGCGTAATTGCCGAGACGGTTGCGCAGGCAAAGGATGCCGCCGAAGCGGTAGCGACCGACATCGCGGTCTTGCCGGTCGTGCTCAAGCCTGCGGACGCGGTGAAACCTGGCGCTCCACTCGTTTTCGATGCCGTCCCGAACAATACCGCACTGGACTATCACTATGGCGATGCCGCCAAAGTAGCCGAGGCCTTTGCAAGGGCCAAACACGTGACACGGCTCGAAACTTCCAACCAGCGCATGGTGGTCAACGCTATGGAGCCGCGCGCGGCGATCGGTGAGTACGACGCGACCGGCGGCAAATGGACACTCTATTCCACGAGTCAGGGCGTCCACGGCATGAAGACGTCGCTCATGGATATTTTGAGCGCGCCATCTGACAAGGTACGCGTGGTGACCGGACAGGTCGGGGGCTCGTTCGGCATGAAGGCCGCGGTCTATCCTGAATACGTCTGCATCCTGCACGGGGCCCGTTCGTTGGGTCGGCCGGTGAAGTGGACCGACGATCGATCCGGCAGCTTCGTATCCGATCATCACGGCCGCGCGCAGGATATGGTTATGGAAATAGCGTTCGATGAGAACGCGCATATCTTGGCAATTCGTCTTACCGGCTATGGCGACATGGGCGGCTACCTCGCTCAATTCGGGCCGCTTTTGCCGACCGGCAATCAAGTCAAGAACATCGCTAGCGTTTATCGCACGCCGCTCATCGAAGTGGCGACGAAATGCGTCTTCACTAACACAAACTTTGTATCCGCCTACCGCGGCGCGGGTCGGCCTGAAGGCAACTATTACGTCGAGCGCGCGCTTGACCTCGCCGCTACGCAACTCGGCATCGACCGCATCGATCTGCGCAGGCGCAATATGATCCGCAAGAGCGATTTGCCATTTAAAGCTGCGTCAGACATGACGTACGATTGCGGTGACTTTCTTGGCGTGCTCAAGCAAGCGCTGAACGCCGCCGACTACGCCGGGTTTAAGAAACGCAAACGTGAAAGCAAGAAGCGCGGCTTGCTGCGCGGGCTTGGCATAGGTTGCTATCTCGAAGTCACCGCGGCGCCCGGAAAGGAGCTCGGTGCGATCCATTTTGAGGCCGACGACTCGGTCACCATCGTCGCCGGCACGCTCGACTTTGGAATGGGTCACGCGACGACATATGCACAGATTCTGACGGATCTTCTCGGCGTGCCATTTGAACGCATCCGAATGGTCGAAGGCGATAGCGATCGCATGGTTTTCGGCGGCGGTAGCGGTGGATCGAGGTCTGTCATGTTCGTAGGCACAGCCTTGTCCGAATCCGCGGCAATCGTGATCGAGCGCGGGAAGCAGATCGCCTCGCACGTGCTGGAAGCGTCGGTTGGCGACATCGAATTCAAAGCAGGTCGTTTTATCATCGCGGGCACCGATCGATCGATCGGTCTCCTCGAATTGGCAGCGCGATTGCGTGCCGGCCTCAAACCTCCGGATGGGACACCGACTTCGCTCGACGTCGATCATGTCGTGAAGGACCCCGTCCCTTCTGCCTTCCCGAACGGTTGTCACGTAGCCGAGGTCGAGGTTGATCCGGAAACTGGTGCGACAAACGTGGCGCGTTACTCCGCCGTCAATGATCTTGGCACTGTCGTCAACCCGCTTCTGGTCGAGGGCCAGATTCAAGGCGGTGTCGTTCAGGGTCTAGGGCAGGCATTGCTTGAGCAGGCGGTTTATGATTCCGACGGCCAATTAATGACCGGCTCGTTCATGGACTACGCCATGCCGCGCGCCCATGACGCACCGATGATAAGCGTCATGAGCCACCCGGTACCGACCAAAAGCAACCCGCTGGGAGCCAAGGGCTGTGGCGAGGCTGGCACGTCCGGCGGCCTACCGTCTGTCGCCAACGCGGTGATCGATGCGCTTTCGGACTACGGCATTCACCACCTGGAAATGCCGATGACGCCCGCGCGTATCTGGCAGGCGATTCAGGACGCCAAGGCAAGGCAAGCGCGCTGAAAAACCCGACGGGGCCACCGTTTCCGATGGCCCCGCCAAAATTACCGCGGTCACACAGGGCCTGGCAGCTTTACGTTCTTGAGCGGCATGGACCGGACGCGCGTGCCGGTAGCCGCGAACACGGCATTGGCAATCGCAGGAGCGGTCGCCGCCGTGCCAGGTTCGCCGATCCCGCCCCATTTTTTGCCACCCGACAATGCGAGATAAACATCGATCTTCGGCGTGTCGGCCAAGCGCACGACTTGATATTCGTCGAAATTGGCCTGCTCGACTCGCCCCTGCTTGATCGTGATCTCGCCATAAAGCGCCGCTGAGAGGCCGTAGATCACACCGCTCTGGATTTGTGCTTCGACGATCCCGGGATTGACCACATGACCGCAATCCACGGCGGCAACCACACGGTCGACCTTGACTTCGCCCTTCGGGCTGACGGTCACCTCGGCAACCTGACCAATGATCGATCCGTAGCATTCATGGATCGCGATGCCGCGACCGCGTCCCTGCCCGAGCGGCTTACCCCAGTCGCTTTTCTCCGCGATTGTGTCGAGCACGCCAAGGAAGTCGGGTTTGCCCGCCAATAACGCCCGGCGGAACTTGTAGGGGTCCTGCCCCGCCGCTTGCGCCAGCTCGTCGATGTAGCCTTCGACGAAGAATGCATTCTGCGAGGAGCCGACCGACCGCCAGAACATCACCGGCACGTGAGTGTTCTTGAGCATGCAGCCGACGCGCACGCTTGGAATCGCGTAAGGAATATTTGCGAAGCCCTCGACCGCCTGCGCCTCGATACCGCTCTCGACCTTGTTGATGCCGGTTGAGCGCAGAATCGAACCGACGGCAATCTTAGCGTCAAACGCCGTCGGCATTCCATCCGCGCCCAACGCTGCTTTCATGCGCACTGCGGCTTGCGGCCGGTAGCGATCGTGCGTCATATCTTCTTCGCGCGTCCACACCAGCTTCACCGGCTTGCCGACAACTTTGGCAACCAAAATGGCCTGGCGCATCTCGTCGTTGATCGAGCGGCGCCCGAAGCCGCCACCGAGGAAGCAATTGTGTATGACGATCTGCTCCGGCTTGAGGCCGGAAGCAGCCGCGGCCTGCCGGATGGTGCCCATCGGCGTCTGCGAGCCGAGCCAAACTTCGAGCTTGTCGGCCTCGAGACGCACCGTCGCGTTCAGCGGCTCCATGGTGGCATGCGCGAGATGCGGCGCTTCGTATACCGCCTCGACGATCTTGCCGCCCTTGCCGAACGCGTCTTCGACGTTCCCGTCATTGCGAGCGCTCACCATCGCGCCATCGAGGGTGTCTCGATAGAGCTTCGCGAACTGCGCGCTATCAGTATTGCCAGCCTCGCCGACGTCCCATTCTGGCTTGAGCAAAGCCAAGGCTTCTTTGGCCCGCCAGAATCGATCCGCTACAACGGCGACGGCATCGTCAAGTCTGACGACCTGCAATACGCCGCGGCGACCTTTTGCCGGGGTCTCATCCACGCTCTTAAGCTTGCCCCCAAATACTGGGCAAGCAGCGACCGCCGCATAGACCATCCCCGGGACTTGCGTATCGATGGCAAACTTGGCCGACCCGTTGATCTTGAGCGGCGTGTCGAGGCGAGCGATCTTTTTACCGATCAGCTTGAACTGATCGGGCGTCCGGATCGCCGGTTCCTTGTCGAGGCTGATTCTTCCCGCATCCGCAGCAAGCGCGCCGTAGTCAAAGCTTCGGCCCGTTGCTTTGTGCGTGACCTTGCTGTTCGCCGCCTCGCATTCAGAGGCTGGGACGTTCCAGCGGTGCGCCGCTGCTGTGATCAACCGTTCGCGAGCGCTGGCGCCTGCCTGCAGCAGCATTTGCCACGACGTGCGGACACCGCGGCTGCCGACGGTCGTCATTTCACCGTAGACATTCTTTTCGCGCAGGTTTCGCGCAGGCGAAGCGTATTCGACTTTCACCTTCGACCAGTCGCATTCGAGCTCCTCGGCGACGATCATTGGTAATGCCGTGATAGCGCCCTGTCCCATCTCCTGATGCGGCGAGCGGATCAGGATACTCCCGTCCGGATCGATCGCGAGGAAAGCGTTGACCTCGTTCGGTGCGGTCTCCGGACCCCATGCTTGCACGCCGATGCTGGCGGCGTCGGCAAGACCCGGAAAGGCCACGCTGATGGCGAGACCGCCGGCGGCAGAGACCGAGGCGATGACAAAATGACGGCGGTTTATGGAGGCGTTCATAATCTGATTCATGGCCGGTCCCTCACGTCTTCATCAGCGCTGCGGCACGATGGATCGCGCTGCGGATGCGAACGTAGGTTCCGCAGCGACAGATATTGGTGAGGTTAGCGTCGATATCGGCATCGGTCGGTTTTCGGTGCTCCTTCAGGAACGCCACCGCCGCCATGATCTGCCCGGATTGGCAGTAGCCGCATTGCGGCACGTCCTCGGCAAGCCATGCCTGCTGGACGGGGTGCTTTGCGTCCGAAGACAGGCCCTCGATTGTCGTGACGTTCTTGTTGGCCACATCACCGACTTGAATGCTGCAAGAGCGGACGGCCTCGCCGTCCACGTGAACGGTGCAGGCGCCGCATTGCGCGATGCCGCAGCCGAATTTCGTACCCGTCATCCCAAGCTCGTCGCGGATGACCCAAAGCAGCGGCGTTTCCGCCTCGACGTCCAGCGAATACGCCTTTCCATTTACCGTGATTGCAATCATGGAGCCCTCGCTCTTCCATCCCTGGCCGGGAACCCGTCAGTAGCCGGCCTTTATGCAAGTCTAACACCGCTGGAGGCCGCTTCACCTCACAGATTCTTGTGCCGTGCGAACTTTTTTATCCGGTCTTAAGGAGCGTAGGCGCATACCCCAGTCACATGGGCGGCCCACTGGAAATGCATTGGATTAGCAAAGTCGCCCGAGGCATAGTCCGGCCCCCCTGCGGAGTTCCTGCGGCATGAGCCAAGCGACTGAGATCCTCGGCGGCGCCAGCCAGCCGTCTTACGTTCGCGTGGTGGGCGCAGTGAGTGCAGCGCATTTTGTCTCGCACTACTACATTATCTTGCTGGCACCGCTTTTGCCGTTCGTGCGGGCCGAATATGCCGTTAGCTACACCGAAATCGGGTTGGCATTCGCCGTGTTCAATATTGTAACGGCAACTCTTCAAACACCCGCGGGATTTCTGGTCGACAGAATTGGTGCACGCGCACTTTTGGTTGCTGGCCTCCTAATTGGCGCCGCGGCTTTTATTCTCGTTGGTCTTATCGATTCATTTTGGGTTCTGGTGGCGATGTTCGCTCTCGCCGGCGTTGGCAATACCGTCTATCACCCCGCCGACTATTCGCTGCTCTCGCATCACGTGCCGTCCGACCGAATAGGACAGGCGTTTTCGGTGCATACCTTCGCCGGCATGCTTGGTTCGGCGGTCGCGCCTGCGAGCTTGCTCATTATGCAAAGCCAATGGGGCTGGCGCGGCGCTTTCATCGGCGCGGGCGCGCTTGGTGCTGTGGTTGCTTCAATTCTGCTCGCGATGCGCGATTTTTCCTCCGTTCGGATAGGTTCCGCCTCGGCACGACGCAGCACCGATGACGCGACCACCGGCTGGCGGCTGCTATTGTCAACGCCGATCCTGCTCAATCTCGTCTTCTTCGTGTTGCTCGCAATGATAAGCGGCGGGCTCTACAACTATTCCGTGGTCGCGTTGGGCGCGCTCTATGGAACTCCGGTCGCCACTGCGAATGCGGCCTTGACCGGCAATTTGCTGCTGTCAGCTATCGGAGTCTTGACGGGCGGTCTTCTTGTCGGCCGCACAACGCGCCACGGAATTGTGGCGGCCGTCGGCCTTGGTGCAATGGCGGTTTTCACTGCATTAATCGCCCAAATTGACCTCGGCACCGCAGCTCTCATAGCGGCCATGTCTTTGACCGGCTTTTTCTCCGGTGTGATCATGCCGTCGCGCGACATGATCGTGCGCGCCGTCACTCCGGCGGGGTCGTTCGGCAAGGTATTCGGTTTCGTCACGACTGGCTTCAATATCGGCGGCATCATTTCGCCGTTTATTTTCGGCGCAATCATGGATCACGGAAATCCGCGCTTTGTATTTCTCGCCGTAGCAGCATTCAGCCTTATTGCAATTGTTACGGTTGCGACGCGGCCGCGGCGCGCCGAGTAATCAGCGCTATCGCCGCGCGGACCTTGTCAAATTGACCGAATTGCCCCATGTCATGGGGCTTCTGGATGGCTGCCGACGGGCCAAATTCGGCCCCAAGCCCCATTGGGGAATAGTTCAACGGTAGAACATCGGACTCTGACTCCGAGAATCTAGGTTCGAATCCTAGTTCCCCAGCCAACGCATCCTTTTCACTCCGCGAAATCGCAGAAGGCCCGGACCCATTGCGGGTCGGCCACCGGCGCGGAATGGGACTGGCCAACGACCGAATTGTGGCTCATCCTGATAGCGGCTGCTGGGTAATTAATGAAAAACGCTAAAGGGAGGAAACGCCGTGGCTCAAACCATTGAGGCATACGTCGGCAACGCGCTCGACGAAGCGAAGATATCGCCATTGCACCGCAGAGTGATCGCGTTGATCGCGGCGGGATACTTCTTTGACGTCATCGACTTTACGATTTTCGGCTCGCTCGTGCCCTACATCCTGTCGTCGAAGTTCGCGAGCGGCGCAGAGGTTGCGTTGGTGGGCAGCGCGACCATTTTCGGCATGTTCATCGGCACTGCGGGCCAGGGCCAGTTCAGCGACCGGTTCGGCCGCCGCTTCATTTATCAGTTCAACCTGCTGCTGTTTGGTCTGTTCACGATCCTCGGTGCATTCGCACCGTCCGTCACTACGCTTGTCATATGCCGCTTCATTGCCGGCCTCGGCCTTGGCGCGGAACAGCCGCTTGCGTTCGCTTATGCCGGCGAATACTCGCCCAAACGAATTCGCGGACGCATGCTCGCCATTGTGCATTTCATCGGCGGCGCCTGTGTCTGGCCAATCGGCACGGCACTGGTGCTTTTGCTGGGGACTACAATATTTCCAGAATCAGCCGATACCGTCTGGCGGAGCACATGGGTCATTATCGGCGTCGGCGCGCTGATTGTGTGGGTTTTCCGTTTCACGCTACCGGAATCACCACGCTATCTCGCGACGCATGGACGCGGTCAGGAAGCGCTCGACGTGCTTAAGCGGCTCGAAATTCAGAGCGTGCCGAGCCTGAGTGCGCTCTCTACCGATGCGGCCAGTAACACCAAGAGCGACCCCTTTGCTGTCGTCTTCCGGATGTTCCCTACGCGCGTCATTGCCGGCATGATCTGCTTCACCGCGTTCTTCGGTGTCGCTATCGGGCTCGGCGCATGGTTGCCGAACATGATGAACGCAAAGGGTTTCACGATCACCAAGTCGCTCCAGTATACCCTTGCCATGAACTTTGCCGTGCCGTGCGCCAGCCTGTTCATGATGTATGCGCTCGACAAATGGGGCCGCAAGATCACGTCGGTCTGCGCGTTTATCGGCGCCGCCATCATGGCAATCGTGTTCGCCAGTGCGGGCGCGCCGATGGAATTGATGGTGGCCGGTTTCGTCATGGTGTTTTTCATTCAGGTAGCCGGCAACTCCATGCAAATCTTCGCGTCGGAGGTGTTTCCGACAAACGCGCGCGCCTCCGGTTTCGGCTGGGCCGCCGGCGTTGGTCGTCTAGCGACAGCATTCATCATGCCGTCGATCTTGCTGATACAGCAGACCTACGGGCTCATGACCGTATTTGTTTGCTTGGCGATTCTGCTGCTAATCGCTGCGGCATCGGTCACCCAGCTTGGCCCGGAGGCGAAGCAGAAAGGCCTTGATGAAATCGCCCCGCCAACGCGGCGCGTCATTGAAGCGGACAATGCGTTCTGGCTCACGCTGAGCGGCGCGGTATGCCTGTTGCTGTCGCTAAGCTGGTGGCTCTACTTCTATCTGGCCGCCAGTCAGATCTCCAGTACGCTGGCGTGCCTGTTCTATACCAACGACACCTGTCAGCAGCTTGTGGCCAAGGCAACGGCCGCAGGCAAGATCGGGTACTATCCGATCTTGACCTGGATCGGGATCGTCCTAGTGCTTGCCGGCGTCTTCATGACGATGCGCAAGCCGGTATCGGCAGCAAATAAGCCGGCCTGAACCGGCAATATATCTAATGGGGCCCGGTTGGCGCGAGTCGGCCGGGCCTCGAAATTTACGAGCCGCGTGATGAATTTACCCGCAGGCAGTGCTGCATCCAACGTCCGCTTCTTGTCGCGCTGCGATCAGGGCGGCAGGCCCGATGGCGTCCAGGTCATCCTGCGCAAGGGCCACGCTTTCGTCGGACATATGTTCAGCGATGGCTATTCGGTCATCGACGTGCGCGACCCGCGCGATCCAAAAACCGTGGCTTTCGTCGCCGCGCCGAAAAACACCCGGTCGCACCATTTGCAAATTCACGGCGATATCCTGCTTGCCGTCAACGGCCCCAATATCTGGGCGATGCAGCAATACGCAACGCAGCAGGACTATTACGCCAAATCGCTGATCGACTCGGTGCAGACCGAACAGCCGTTCGCGGCCGGCTTGCGCGTTTTTGACGTGTCCAATCCGGCAAGTCCGCGCGAAATCGCATTCCTGGATATGCCTGGTTTCGGGGCGCACCGCACATGGTGGGTCGGTGGCCGCTATGCCTATGTGTCAGTGCACTTCGAGGGGTTTATCGATCACGTTCTCGCGGTCATCGACGTGTCGGATCCCACGCGGCCGCAACTCGCGGGGCGCTGGTGGTTGCCCGGCATGAACCGGGCCGGCGGCGAAACCCCGCCGGCTTCGTTCGGCAAGCGCACGGCGCTGCATCATCTTATCAGCGCAGGAAATACCGGTTACGCGGCGTGGCGCGACGGCGGTTACACCATTCACGATTTGAGCGATCCGCTGAATCCGAAATTGCTCAGCCACCGCAATTACGCGCCGCCGTTCGGCGGCGGGGCGCATACGCCATTGCCGTTGCCGAAACGCAAGCTTCTTGTCCTCGCTGACGAAGCGACTTCGGCCAATTGCGCAAACGGATTGGCCTACACTTGGTTGATTGACGTACGTGAGCCAACAAATCCGGTTTCGATTGCAACGCTACCGACGCCCGCAGATGAAGACTTCTGCGCCAAAGGCGCAAAATTCGGACCGCACAATTTACATGAGAACCGCCCTGGCTCGATGCAGACCGAAGATCTCATTTTTGCGACTTATCACAATGCGGGTTTGCGGATTTACGATGTGCACGATCCATTTCGACCGAGAGAGGTTGGATTTTTCGTTCCGCCACCACCGGAAAGAATCGTCGATCAGCGTCCGAACCCCGCCAGGGTCATTCAATCCTGCGACATCTTCGTTGATACAAACGGCGTGATGTATCTCACCGACACCAATGCCGGCCTATACATCCTGCAATACGAAGGTAAGTAGCGAGAAGGGAGCACCGAAGGAATGCCGCAAAGGTTTGGACGTCTTGCCCTGCATATGTGGACGATCGACACCACTCCACTTGCCACCGCGCTCGATGCGGCAAAACAGTCGGGTTATGACGCAGTCGAGCTCCGCAGAACCGATTTCAAACGCTGCTTTGATACCGGTATGAGCAACGCGCAGGTCATCGACCTTATCAAGAACAGCGGGATTCCCTGTGGTGTGCTGGGAGTCGAATATGGCTGGCTGTTTGCCACTGGTGAAGAGAGCAAGCGACTCTTTCAGGTTTTCCACGAATCTTGCGAGAACGCGGTGGCACTTGGATGCGACACTCTGATGAGCGCGCCGGGCCAAATAAATGGGACGATCAAGGATGCAATCGGGTATCTCAAGGATGCCGGAGATATCGCAGCCGAATATAAACTCAAGCTCGCGATCGAATTCAATTCGCAGCACGACGTGCTCAACAGCCTAGACGTCCTGACTGAACTGATCGAAGGCGCGGATAAGCCAAATTGCGGCTACCTGATCGATGCGTATCATTTCACGCGCAGTGGCGCCGGCGGCCGCGGGTTTGAAAAAGTGCCGGCCGAGAAGATCTACTGCTTCCAGTACAGCGATCTGTCACCGAGCCCGGTCACAGGCGTGCGGCGGCCGACAGATCGGCTTCCACCTGGCAAGGGCGTGGTGAAATGGCGCGAGATGCTCGGGCTCCTGGCGGAGAAGGGCTATACCGGCTACCTGAGTTACGAAGCGCCTAATCCTGATCAATGGGCCCGTTCGCCTTACGATGTCGCCCGTGAGGGCGTAGAGCTCACCCGCAAATTATTGAAGGACGCCGTCCCGGATTACGTCAGTTGAGGTCCACCATGGCAGCAGAACAAGAACTTCCGCTCTTTCTCGGTTTGAATGACAAGTCGATCACCGACATTCCGAAGACCGTCGAGAAGCAACGCTATATGACCAGCGTTGCCCCCAAAGCCGCCAATCCAGGTAAATGGATCGAACAGCCGCGCATGCCGATCCCGACCGGCGAGCACGCGGTGATCGAATGCCAGGGAAAGATCCACTCTATTGCCGGCTACGCTAAGCATCGCGTCGACCAAAATTTCCACCAAGTGTTCGACCCGAAGGCCGGCACCTGGTCGCTGAAGGCATCCTTCCCCCTGCCGTGTAATCATGTGGCGGGCGTCTCGATCGGCACTAAGATTTATACGTTTGGCGGCTTCATCGAGCAGAACCGCTGCCCGCATTCAAAATGTTTTGTCTACGACACCGCAACCGACCAGTGGGCCTCGATCGCAGGTCTCAGCCGACCGCGCGGTGCAATGTCGGCGATCGTCCTCGACGGCAAGATCCACTTGCTCGGCGGACGGGATGTGCGTTCGGTGGAGTGGCACGAAATCTACGACCCCTCCACCGACAAATATACTATCCTCGGCGGCATGCGCGGTTCGACCGGCACACAGCCTTTCGTCGGCCAACGAGACCACATGGGAGTCGCAGTCGTTGACGGCAAAATCCACGCCATCGCCGGGCGCATGGATTCTTACGATTTCAACACCGGGCTCAATGCTGTCTACGATCCGAAGACCGATAGTTGGACATTTCGTGCGCCACTTCCGACGCCGCGCAGCGGGCCGTCGTGCGTGTATATCAACGGGAAAATCGTTGTCTTCGGTGGCGAGGCTACCGGCAAGGTCTTTGGCACCAACGAGGCTTACGATCCGAAAACCGATACGTGGGAGCAACTCACGCCAATGGCTATTCCGCGTCACGGTCTGCATGGCGCGACCTGTGCTGTCGTCGGCACCATGGTACACGTACCAGGCGGCGGCCCGGTACCCGGCGGCCAGGTACAGGGCGCGTACCACGACGCGTTTTCCTTCGGCTGACCAGAGCTACCCGGAAAAAGCGCGGCCGCCCCTCGACGAGACGGCCGCAGTTTGACAATACAAAATTTGCGCTAACGTGCCGGGCGCAATGTGAGTTCGGCCACACCGGCCGCTACGTTAAGACCCGCCTGCCCCTGCACTGACACTGGTTGCAGCGCGATCGTACGATCGGAGCCACCGACAAGTACGTTGGCGCCAAGCCCGGCACCGACCGTCGCCTCGGCGCTCGCTCCGCCATACTGACCGGCCAGCGCGCCAAAGCGGCGAGTGGTTGGCGCGTAAACCGCCCATACCATTTCTCCCCCGGCTGTAGCGCCAAGGTCGAGACCGAACTTGTTGATCCCGCCGACATACACCTCACGCGGTCCGGGCTGAGACGGTGTGAACATGCAGGTCACGTCTTTATGCGATGTAATGATCAAACCAATGCCGCCGGAAATATCGCAAGTGAGAGTCCCAGCCTTGACCCTCTCGGCTTGCGCCATCGCAACTGGAGGTGCTGCCACCGCCGCCGCAACCGCCAATGCGGCAAGAACGCTCAATGGCCTGTGCATATGAAGCTCCTTTCAATCAATGGTAGCTGTCAACGTCGGAGGATTACACAAGTTCCAATGATCGGTTGCCCGAATTAATGATCGAGCAGCCCCGCGGCCAATTCATCAGGCAACACAGCGGCCGGCGAAATTGGCGCGAGAACTGGCCGACAGAGAACTAAAGACCGGTTCACACCCAACCAACATTGCAGGCGTGCTCGACGGAGACACTCGACCACCGTTTACTGTCGGCACCTGCAGGCGGTCTCCTTTGTGAGCGCGGTCAACGACCTGCTCGTCCATGCTCCGATCCATGGAAGGCCATGTCCCTATCGCCAGACCGAGCCCCGCCGGAGGCGCCATAGCGTCCATCGCGACAATTACGACGAGCCCTGCAAGGACATATGAAATAAATCCACGCATCGCCGTTTCCCCTGTTGCAGTCGGCTTGGCACGGCCAAACCATGTGCTCATTGAGAGTGACAGAAACGGCGACCGATGAATTATGTTCCCGGTGCTCAACGCAAGGCGAGAATCTGGCTTGCCGGGATCGCAATATGACAGCGCAGCCCATTGGGGTCGAATTCCAAATTTACTTTTGCATCGAGCGCACGAACAAGGTTGCGCTCAATAACCATGCTGCCAAAGCCCTTCTTCCGTCTGATTTTCACCTTGGGGCCAAGCTGTTCTATCCAGTCCAGATCGACCGCGTTGCCGTCCTGATCGTCGCGCCGCGTCCAGATTATGGACACCCGCCCGCTCGGCACAGACAACGCTCCGAATTTGGCAGCATTGACCACCAGTTCGTGTAGCGCCAAGCCGAGATTTTGTGCCGCTTCAGGCTTCAGCGCGAGCGCCGGCCCTTCGATCGACACTTGATTTACCGGCGCATCGAGATAGCCAGCAAGTTGCGAACGTATCAGCTCGTCAAGAGAAGCCCCGTACCAGCTCTCACGCACAAGAAGATCGTGCGATGCAGCGAGCGCCTGTAATCGGGCGCCAAATTGGGTCAGAAAGCTCTCGACGGAACCGGCATGGCGAGCCGTCTGCCGTGCCATTGCCTGAATCACCGCCAACAGGTTTTTCGACCGATGCGTCAGCTCGCGGAGCAGCAGTCGTAAATGAGCTTCACCTTCCTTGCGTTCCGTCACATCGACGGACGCACAAGTCAGGCCGACAACATCGCCGGCTTCGTTACGTAGCGGCTCAATATGCAAATCATGCCAGCGCATTCCGGGCGCGTCTTCGACCGGCAATTCCGCTCGTTTGGTCTCTCCCGTCGCGAGAACCTCACGTTTAACAGCAACCAGAGCAGCGCTTCCGTCGGAAGTCATAATCTCCGCATCGGTGTGGCCCAGAATGTCTTCGACGGAGCGACCCAGCATTGGGTTACTGATCGAGGTATAACGAAGATCGCGGTCTTGCGTATAAACGGTTACGCGTGAGCCGCGTAGCGCTGTTTCATATCGTGCAAAACGTGACCGTAACAGGCTCAGCTCCCAGGCCTGCGCGCTGACCTGGTCTTGCAGTTGGCGGTGTTCTTTCTCGAGCCTTGCCAGTTCGGTTTCTTGCGCGCCGGACATGTTGCGCACCACTGTACTCATTTTTTGCCTCGCGGCGCATGGCGCAACTGGGCGTTAGGCGCCTTTCTTATCAAGGCGTTCATCGGATTTGGAGTCAACGAAAGAGGTCACATCGTATCGTGGTTGCATAAATCCGCAGAATCTAACGCTGTGGCATGCAAACTGTTGCGCCGAAATGGGCAATCTTTGCAATTTGGCGGGATTCCGGTGCCGCGCCACCAAACCAGACGGCCGCAAGCGGTTCTACTTGTTGTGCGCTGTTGGAACCGCAACGTCCAGCTGCGGTGGCCGTAATTCCAAGCTGACACTAGCTGGCGCGCCGCTCCCGCCGTCTTGCATTGCGCTCAAAAAATAGTGCCTGGCTTAACACCGCCGACACTGTCGATGGCTGGAACGGTTTGGCGATCAGGAAGGCGGGTTCGGGGCGCTCGCCGGTAAGAAAGCGCTCCGGGTAGGCCGTAATGAAAATGACCGGCACCTCGAACGACCGCAACATTTCGTTCACCGCATCAAGACCTGAGCTTCCGTCGGCAAGCTGAATGTCCGCGAGGATGATTCCGGGACGCTTGGCCTTTGCAAGCGCCACCGCCTCCGCATGCGTGCGTGCAACCCCGAGAACGCGGTGGCCCAGACCCTCGACCAACCCTTCCAGGTCCAGCGCGATAAATGTTTCGTCTTCGATGATCAGTACATCGGTAGCGATCTCGGCTGCCAGCTCGCGGCCCGACTCCTCGACAAGTTCGCGTAGAGTCGGCGCATCGATATCCAGCACCTTTGCGGCATCGTCTTCGGACAATCCCTCGAGAGCGACCAGTAGAAATGCCTGGCGCGGCTTCGGAGGAATTTGCGCGAGATGACGCTCGACTGGTTGACTTGCGCCACCACCCGATGACTTGCCATTGAGCGCAACAGAATTCCAGATTTTCGTGAAAAGTCGGTAGAGCGCGATCCGCGTCGACACGCCGGCATCCAGCACCTTCGGATCTTGGATCAGGGCCTCGAGAGTAGCGGCCACGTAGGCGTCTCCGGAGACTTGGCTCCCAGACAACGCACGCGCGTACCGACGAAGATATGGCAAATGTTGGGCAACTGCTTGTGATGTCGACAAGAATCCCTCCCGAATTGCACATGTGGGCCGATCGTGGACGCCCCTTGTTCCGGCCAACCTATAGCGCCCCAACGTCCCTGCCGCAAAAAAGTTCCGTTCGTGGGGAACCATCTGCGGGGTAACGGGTTTTTCTCTGAACCAAGGGGACAACCGGCGCCCGCCCGGGCTCGGAAGTTTTGGGGTTGTAACGATGAATGAACGAAAGCCCGTGGGCCAGCAAACTCCGATGGAAGCGGCAGCGACGCGAAACAAGAAACTCACTGCAAAACCCGCCAAGCTCGGCCGGGATGTGCAAGCGCGGCTGGGCCAGCAATTGCGCGCCATGTACGACGAGGTGGTGAACCAAGGTGTGCCTGATCGGTTTAACGACCTTATCAATCGTCTCGATTCTAGCGGAAAAAAGGACCCGCAATAATGTCGATGGACGAGTCGGTTCGCAAAGCCGTTCTCGGTGCGGTGCCAAGCCTCCGCGCATTCGCGATCTCGTTGTGCGGGAACGTGGATCGAGCCGACGATTTGGTGCAAGAGACGCTGCTGCGTGCGCTTGCAAACATCGACTCCTTTCAGCCCGGCACCAATATGTCGGCCTGGCTGTTCACCATCCTGCGCAATCATTTCCGTTCGGAATATCGTAAGCGTCGACGCGAAGTCGAGGACAGCGACGGTCATCATGCGGAGTCGCTGAAGTCGCAGCCCGATCAATATGGTCACGTGGAATTCCGCGAGTTCCGTGAAGCGCTTGCGCAACTGCCCTCCGACCAACGCGAGGCATTGATCCTGGTGGGCGCTTCCGGGTTCTCGTACGAAGAAGCCGCAGGAATCTGCGGTTGTGCAGTCGGCACAATAAAATCGCGCGTCAATCGCGCGCGAACACGTTTGGCCGAATTACTGCACGTCAACAGCGCGGAAGATTTCGGCCCCGACGAGACCACGCGGGCGATCCTTGCAAGCGGCGGGGAATAGGTTTGCTAGCCTGGTTCTGACGGATATCCGGACTACTCCGTAGATCGCTGATAGCAGCGAAGCCCGTGCGCCTGCGCCGCCAGAAGTGAAACAGGCAAGCTAGCGCATGATCCCAAAAGGTGGGACTGTCACGATTATGCGCGGGCGCAAGAGATCGGGGCTAAAGACTTATCAGACCAAGCGTCATTTTGCTGTGACCACCGAACCGAAGGGCAAGGTCGGGCGCAGACGCGGCCACGCATATGTCATTCAGAAACATGCTGCGCGGCGTCTCCATTATGACCTGCGTCTCGAACTCGACGGCGTTATGAAGAGCTGGGCGGTGACGCGCGGCCCCAGCCTTGTGCCGGACGAGAAGCGGCTGGCAGTGCAGGTCGAGGATCACCCGATCGCCTACAACAAATTCGAAGGTACGATCCCGCAAGGCGAATATGGCGGTGGCACGGTCATGATTTGGGACCGTGGCGTTTGGCAGCCGGAAGACGATCCGCACAAGGGCCTCGCCAAAGGCCATCTCGCGTTTACGCTCGACGGCGAAAAACTCCGCGGGGGCTGGCACCTGGTGCGCATGCATCGCCGGCCGGGCGAAAAGCGCGACAATTGGCTTCTGATCAAGCAGCACGACGACGCCGAACGCTCCGCCGGCGATGAAGACATCCTGGAGGAAATGCCTCTTTCGGCCGCGACAGGACGCACGATGGAAGAGATTGCTGACGACCCAAAGAGGGAATGGCGAAGCAACAGGTCTAAAGCGGTTCCGTCCAAGGTTGGTACGGGACACAAGCGTGCGCCTGCCGCCGCACTCAAGCCCCTACGCCGGACTGGTACTCGCCCGCTCGCCGGCGGGCGCGCTGCTGCGCTCCCCAATTTCGTTGCGCCGTGCCTAGCCACACTCTCGGACAAACCAACCGACAGCGATAACTGGGTGCACGAAATCAAGTTCGACGGGTACCGCATTCAGGCTCGGCTCGACAAGGGTAAGGCAAAGCTACTCACCCGCAAGGGCCTCGACTGGACCAAGAAATTTCCAACGATCGCAGCCACGATTGCAAAGCTTCCTGCAAAAAACGCGATGATAGACGGCGAGTTGGTGACCGAAGGCAGCGACGGCATTTCCAGCTTTTCACTGCTGCAACAAGACCTCAAGGAAACCCGTCATGACCGGATGGTGTTCTATGCATTCGATCTTCTGTACCTTGACGGCATCGACCTGAGGCCATTGCCTCTCGTATCGCGGAAGGACGCGCTGGCACGGCTTCTCAAGCGACAGCCGCCGCGAGGCCCATTGCGGATGAGTGAATCGCTGACTGAGCCGGGATCGATCCTTCTTCGGCACGCCTGCAAGATGGGGCTGGAGGGTATCGTATCGAAACTTGCTGACGCTCCATATCACTCAGGCCGCGGCCACGACTGGATCAAAACCAAATGTTCGGACCGGCAGGAGTTGGTGGTGGCGGGCATGGTCCCCTCAACTGCCGACGCCCATGCAGTCGGTGCGCTGGTGCTTGGGTTCTATGAGCGCGGCAAGTTGCACTACGCAGGCCGCACTGGCACCGGCTTCAGTCACGAAACCGCTCGGTCTCTTTTTCGCAAGCTCAAGGCCATAAAGACGGTCAAGCCGCCGTTCGAAACGACACCGGCGGAAGAGCGAGGGGCGCGCAAACCTGTCTGGGTTGAGCCAAAAATGGTGGTCGAAGTCGACTTTCACGGCTGGACCCATGGCGACCGTGTGAGGCAAGCATCATTTCAGGGCGTGCGCGAAGACAAGGCGGCCAAAGACGTCGTGCGAGAAAGGACGGTTGCCGTTGCAAGTCGGACGGAAAATGTGAAACGTAGCGCGTCAATCAAGAAAAATGGTGTCAGCGTTGCGGGCGTGCGCCTGACACACCCTGACCGAGTCTACTGGGATGATGTCGGTATCACCAAACGCGACCTAGCGGACTTCTATGTTCAGATCTGGAAATGGATGCGGCCGCATCTGGTTAGACGGCCAATAGCATTGGTACGGTGCCCGGAAGGGGCTTCCGGCCAATGCTTCTTCCAAAAACACGCGCGCGCCGGCATTCCGACCGAGTACCTTCACCTCGTTGCGGAAAAAGGCGACAAGATTATTTCCGTAGACGATCTCGACGGCCTGATTGCCCTGGTCCAAGGCGGTGTGCTGGAAATTCATACGCGCGGCACGACTATAGATGATCGAGAACGCGCGGATCGGCTTGTCTTTGATCTCGATCCGGGGCCCGGCACCGCCTGGAAAGACGTCGTCGCCGCCGCCCGGGATGTGCGTGAACGGCTTCATAGCATAAAGCTTAAAAGCTTCCTCAAGACGTCCGGCGGCAAGGGCCTGCACGTCGTGCTTCCAATCAATCCCACACCCTGGGAACAGGTGAAAGTCTTCACCAAGACTGTCGCCGAAGCAATGGAAGCTGATGAGCCGGGCCGATACGTCTCGACTGCCGCCAAGGCCAAACGCAATAAACGGATCTTCGTTGACTATCTGCGCAACAGCCGTGAAGCCACGGCGGTCGCGCCTTACTCCACCCGAGCGCGCGCCGGCGCGCCGGTATCGGTCCCGATCGACTGGTCCGAATTGGCCGGCTTGAAATCCGCCAGCCAATTCACCGTGCAGAATTTGGTACAGCGTCTTTCGCGCCAGAGCACGGACCCATGGGCCTCTATCAGCCGCCTAAAACAATCCCTGCCAAAGCTGAAATAGAGAGATTTGCCGCCTTCCGGTCCCGGTTGGTGCAGCAATGTCCTTGGAACATTGGAACCTGCCCACGCGTTGGCGAGCTGGTTCCGATGATTCCGAGACAGGACACAAATTTATGACGATAAAAAACAGCCATCGCCTGAGTCCTACAAATCATGTGCTGCTGCCGACGCAAACATTTTCTGAATTGGCGCACGCGACTTCGCAATGGACCGGTCAGCCAGTTGCATTTCTTCTCGCACTTATGGTGGTTATTGCATGGGCTATAACCGGACCTCTCTTTAGTTATAGCGACACCTGGCAACTGGTGATCAACACTGGCACCACAATCGTCACTTTCCTGATGGTGTTCCTGATCCAAAACACACAAAACCGCGACACATTGGCAATTCAGCTCAAGCTGTCAGAACTCGTGCTTGCGATGAAGGGCGCGGAAAACAAGTTTGCGGCGATTGAAGACCTCAGCGATGAAGAGCTTGAAAAACTGCACGAGGAATGTCGTATGCGGGCGGACATGACGATGGAGCGTATTGAAGGACGTAAAAAACAACCGCGAAGCGCACGCGGTATTTCGGAGGGTACCGCAAAAGTAACATCGCGGCCTTCATAATTCTTGAATCTTTTCATGAAACCCTCAACTCGTCGAGATATTTTGTGGAATAAGCAGACGGTCTTTTTTTTGTCAGAACTTCGCCATAACAAACCGATTGATTGCTTGGCGGGATGGAGCGGATGACCTTCACCAAATTCACAGTCGCGGGCCTGGCGGCAGTTTTCTGCTTCGCTTCTAACGGCGCGTCCGCTCAAAGCGTCCGCCAATTTTCCGGTGTTGCCGCCTTTTACAGTACGGATTACTCCGGCAAAACAGCATGTGGCGAGCGGTATGACCCCAAGAAATTTACCGCAGCGCACCGCAGCCTCCCATTTGGCACGCGTTTGCGCATTACTGATCCGAAGTCGCAGCGCAGTGTGGTTGTCGTCGTCAATGACCGGGGGCCGTTTACAAAGGGCCGCGTGCTCGATTTGTCGCTGGCAGCCGCACAAGCACTCCATATGACTGGACGCGGGCTAATCAAAGTAACGGCGGTGGTGGAATAACCGGTCCAGCCCCTCTCGTTCGGCGATTTGCGCCGCGGAGGCTCCCCATGGGCACGGTCTATTTTCGGTTATAATGATCCCAATCCTCTTCCCGCTCCTGCCCCGCAAATTTTCAAGGACCAAATTATGCCAGCCAAACGTCCGGCGCCGCGCCTCGCCCTTATTGACGAATCTCGCATGACTGACGCGCAACGTGCTTTGCTGGCCAGTCTGCGCGCAGGACCGCGAGGAGCATCGATCACGCCTCGCGGCCCTTTTGCTGCGTGGATGCACGCGCCGGAATTCGGAGAACTTGCGCAAAAACTTGGCGCTCATTGCCGCTATGGAACGGCGTTGCCGCCTCGCCTTTCGGAATTTGCTATCTTGTGCACCGCGCGGCTATGGCGCGCCCAATATGAGTGGTTTGCGCACGCCCCCATGGCGGAGAAAGGCGGCGTCAAATCGAAAACGATTGAAGATCTACGCCTCGGGCGTAAACCGAACGCGGCACCGAAAGACGAACGTGCGATCTACGATTTTATCCAGGAGCTCTACAAGACCCGACGGGTCACGGACCGCACCTACAAGCGCGTACAGTCGGCGCTGGGTGACGCCGCGACCGTCGAGTTGGTCGGCATATTTGGCTACTACGCGTTAATCTCGATGACCTTGAATGTCTTCCGTATGCTGCCCCCGGAAAACGAAAAACTGGCATTCCCGGAATAAAAATAGCGCGGGCACTTTGCTCCATTAAACTTTGGAAATACTCCCGCCGCCGCGTTTCCACTGGGGTCGAATGCCCGCGGCCGGCATGCTAAACTGCCTTATGCCCGACGGGAACTCGTCTCCTTCCGACAATGGACCGCGCGTCGTCAGTTTCCGGCGCGGCAGTGCGAAAGCACGGCCGCCCACACCGCCCGCGATCGACGACTTGGCAAAGTACGAGCGAACCGAGGGTGCGGATGACTATCGTCACCGCATGATCGTCAATGTGACAGCATTCGTTTTCGTGATCGGATTGATTGGCGCGGGGATTTGGTTGGCCGATACCATGGCGGCGATGCGCAAGAACCAGGATTGCGTGCTATCGGGACGTCGGGGTTGCTCGCCTGTCGAGGTCACCAAGGACCGCTGGTAGCTATTCACGCCTACATCTTGGTCCCTTGGGCCCAGAAACCTGCTGGAAGCCGGATTTCGCCTGCTAAGTGGCGGTCGCCATTGAACTTGTCCCGATGCTTCGCTATACGGGCATTTAATCGCTTGCCGATGGATATGTGGATTGGGGGCTTTTGCGCGGAGCTTGGACGCGTTGGCCGCCTGCTCGCCAGAACTCCAAATCAACCAGAGAGTTACCGATGTCTTCGACGTTCGACACTATCGCCAATATCATCGCTGAGACTTGCGATATCCCCCGTGACTCCATTACGCCGGAAAGTCATGCCATTAATGATCTTGGGATCGATAGTCTGGATTTTCTTGATATCGCTTTCGCTATCGACAAGGCCTTCGGTATCAAGCTCCCGCTTGAGCAGTGGACACAGGAAGTCAACGACGGCAAGGCCACCACCGACCAATATTTTGTGCTCAAGAACTTGAGCGCCCGCATCGACGAACTCGTCGCTGCCAAGGGGGCTTAAAGCGCGGGTCACATGCGTCTTGAGTACTTTCAGCTGATCGACCGCATCGTCGACCTCAGGCTTGCCGAGCGTAAGATCGACACCGAGGCGACGGTTCCGACAACAAGCACAATTTTCGAAGGTCATTTTCCCGGCTTTCCACTAATGCCCGGCGTGTTGCTGATCGAGACGATGGCCCAAACATCGGGCTGGCTTGTCGCGGCTGTAAACCGCTTCGAACGAATGGCATTTCTTGCTGCCGTCAAAGACGCCAAGTTCCGAATGTTCGTCAGACCGGGCCAGAAATTGTCGGTCAAGGCAGTGCTTGCCCATGAGGGCTCAGGCTACGCAATCACTCAGGCAAAAATAGCTCTCGACGGCAAGTCGATCTGCGACGCAACACTAACGCTTCGAGTTCTCGATTTTCCCAACAGCGAAATGAAGCTCCGCATGCGTGATGCCGCTGCGCGAGTCGGGTTCCCGGCCGAGGTGTCGGCCGATGGCTGACAGCGCGCGGGAAGTCTGGATTACCGGGATTGGAATCGTTTCCTGTCTCGGTGAGGGTCCCGACGCGCATTGGCAGAAGCTAATGGATGCGCATCCTGTGGCCGATTCAACCACGTTTGCCCCATTCGTCGTGCATCCGCTGGCACCGATCAATTTCGATGCGCAAATCCCGAAAAAGGGCGATCAACGCCAGATGGAGAACTGGCAGCGAATTGGCACCTATGCCGCAGGTCTTGCGCTCGATTCTGCGGGAGTTAAAGGAAACACCGATCTTCTGTCTCGTATGGACATGATTGTCGCCGCTGGCGGGGGTGAGCGTGACCTGACTGTGGATTCGAACATTCTGAGTGGCATTACGCGGGCGGCGAATCCGGCGGCATTTCTAAACGAGCGCCTAATGAGCGATCTTCGTCCGACCCTGTTCTTGGCACAGCTATCGAATTTGCTGGCGGGCAATATCTCAATTGTGCACGGCGTGACAGGCTCCTCACGAACTTTTATGGGCGAAGAATCGGCGGGAATCGATGCAGTCCGCATCGCACACGCACGAATTGGCGCCGGCCAAAGCGAGATTGCATTGGTTGGCGGCTCCTACAACGGAGAGCGGCCTGATTTGTTGATGCTCTACGATTTCGCGGGCTTTGCGCTCAAAAACAAGTATCTAGCGGTGTGGGAGCGCGGGGACGACAATGGCGGGTTTGCGCCGGGGTCACTCGGCGCTTTCCTTGTGATCGAGGCGCGCGATCACGCAGAAAGGCGCGCGGCCAAAGCTTTAAGCCGCCTGACGGCAGTAGTCTCGGACCGCGCCAACCGTAAACCGGGAACGGTCACTGAGAGCCTCTCGCAGCTGTGGGATAAGCTCAAGGACGAAATAAAAGTTGGTCACGCGGCAATCTTGTCGGGAGCCACAGGCGCCAATCCTGCCACCATCGAAGAGCGGCAATTTCTTGAGCTACATACTGACCTTGCCGCACGCGCGACTGGCTCATATCTAGGTCATGGACTGGAGCCCCAATTTCCTATGAATATCGCACTGGCCACGGTCGCACTTGGTCATGGTAGTCTTTTTCCTCCCTATGACTCGACGGGTTTAGAGCGGTCGATGAACGGGGATGTGACACAAGTGCTGGTGACAGGTGTCGGCCACTGGCGCGGGGAAGGCCTCGCGCTGGTCGAGCGGGCTGGCTAAGGGGAGGAAAAGATGGCAGCGGGAAAAGACAAGATGGGCCGGCCGCTGGTGGTCGTCACTGGCCTCGGCGTGGTGACTTCCCTCGGAGCGGGCAAGGCCGACAATTGGACGAAACTCACCGCTGGAGAATCCGGCATCAAGACTATCACCCGTTTCCCTACCGATGGTTTAAAGACACGCATCGCCGGCACGATTGATTATCTACCGCCGCAGGCTTCTGCCGCTGCGTTGACGGAATCATTCGCAGAGCTCGCTGCGGAAGAAGCCATTGCACAGTCCGAGCTTGGCAGATCCGGACGATTTCCTGGCCCTCTCTTTTTGGCCGTTCCCCCAATCGAATTGGACTGGCCGCAACGGCTCGAGGTCGGCGCCAAATCGGGAGCCAACGACAAGGTAACCTATGCGGACATGTGGCGTGTGAGTGGGGAATTCCCCGCCTATCATCGCCGCTTCATGCTCGGTTCGGTTGCCGACAATTTGGCCGAGAAGTTTGGCACACAAGGATCTCCCATTTCGCTGTCGACAGCCTGCGCCTCGGGCGCAACAGCAATTCAGCTCGGGGTAGAGGCCATTCGCCGCGGTGAAATCGATGCCGCGCTATGCATCGGCACAGATGGTTCAATCAATCCTGAGGCCGTGATCCGTTTTTCGCTGCTCTCCGCGCTATCGACCAGCAACGACGTACCGCAAACGGCGGCCAAGCCGTTTTCAAAGAATCGCGACGGCTTCGTCATGGCAGAAGGCGCTGGCGCACTGGTCCTGGAGAGCTATCAAACCGCCAAGGCGCGTGGCGCCAAGATCCTCGGGGTGCTCGAAGGCTGCGGCGAGATGACCGACGCTTTCCACCGCACCCGTTCGAGTCCCGATGGCAAGCCGATCATCGGTTGCATAGCCAATGCCATTGGCGATGCCGGCCTCACGCCCAATGACATCGATTACGTCAATGCCCATGGCACCAGCACGCCTGAAAATGACAAAATGGAATATCTTGGCTGTGCAACCGTGTTTGGAGATCGGATAAAGGGGCTGCCGATTTCTTCAAACAAATCGATGATCGGCCACACGCTTTCGGCGGCCGGCGCCGTTGAAGCGGTGTTCACACTGCTCACGTTACAACACCAACGCATTCCGCCTACAATCAATTACGTTGTTCCCGATCCGGCGATACCTCTCGACGTGGTGCCTAACAAGGCGCGCGACGCAACAGTGCATCACGCCATTTCGAATTCGTTTGGTTTTGGTGGACAAAACGTTTCGCTGGTCATGGGGCTCGAGCCGGCCTGACGGTCGCGCGAGCCAAATCATCATGCGTGCGTTGAGACTAGTCGCCGACCGCAAGCTTGAACTTGCTGACATTCCTCCGCCTTCACCGCCCGACGAAGGCGAAGTTCAAATCCGCATCAAAGCCGTGGCATTGAACCATCTCGACCTCTGGGGTTTCCGCGGCATGGCTTTCACAAAGCGCCAATTGCCGCTTGTGGTTGGCGCCGAGGCCTCGGGCGAAATTGCCGAGGTTGGTAAGGGCGTTACCGGCTTTAAGCCCGGTAACAAGGTTGTAATGTATGGCGCCATGACTTGCGGAAAGTGTGCAGCCTGCCGCGAAGGCCGCGACAATCTCTGCGAAAACGTCAGCGGCATCATGGGCTTTCATATTGACGGTTTTGCGCGTGAACTGATCAATCTGCCGGCGCGACTGGTGATCCCCGTCCCGGCCGGGGTTTCTCTACGCGACGCAGCCTGTGCTCCGATCGCCTTCGGCACTGTCGAACACATGCTGTTCGACAATGCCAAGCTTAAACCCGGAGAAGTCATCCTGGTGCATGCTGGCGGTTCAGGCATCGGCTCGGTGGCGATCAAGATGGCGAAGGCGCTCGGCTGCACCGTAATTACCACGGTCGGAGACGATTCCAAGGCGGAGAAAGCGAAAGCGTTGGGCGCCGATCACGTCATCAATTACAAGACCGAACGTTTCGAGGGCGTCACCCGCAAGCTCACTGCAAAGAAAGGCGTCGACGTGGTCTTTGAACACGTTGGCGGTGAAGGGTTCAATGGATCCCTCCTCTGCCTCAAACGTGGCGGGCGATTGGTGACCTGTGGCTCGACCGCCGGCCCGACCGTCACAATCAACCTCATGCAGCTCTTCCAACAGCAATACAAAATATTTGCGTCGTTCGGAGCCTCAATGCGCAATATCCGCGACAGCCTGTCTAAGATCGCCGCGGGCATGGCGCCAATCATCGATACCGAGGTGACACTCACCGAATTTGAACGCGGCCTTGACCGGCTGGAAAGCCGGCAGGTGTTCGGCAAGGTGATCGTAAACTTCTAAAGCATGATCCCGGAAAAGATCATGCGCCAGGCAAAAACGGCCACATCGTCATGAGGAGGATTTTTCGGCGCCTGCGCCGCGGTTTCAAGCGAGCGAGTGATGCGCTGAAGGGACTATTGGCGATCAGCCTGCTTAAGGCCTTGCGCCGGACCGATCCTGACAAGTTGGCCGATTTCGCCGGTAACGCAATGCGCAGGATTGGACCGCTGCTAAGGGAGAATCGAATTGGACGGGCCAATCTCGTCGCCGCCTTTCCTGAAAAATCAAAGGCCGAAATTGACGCTATCCTGAGGGGCTGTTGGGACAATCTTGGCCGTATGGGCGCAGAATTTGCGCACCTCGATCGGCTTTGGAGCTATGACCGTGAGCACCCTGAACAAAGCCGTATCGCACTCGCGCAACCAGATATCGAGCGATTTCACAAGCTATTGGACGACGGAAGACCGGCGCTGATCTTCGCCGCCCACCTCGCTAATTGGGAGTTACCGGCCATCTGTGCAGCGACCTATAAGCTCGACAGTGCCGTGCTCTACCGACGGCCAAATATTGCCGGCATAGACCGTTGGATTACCGAAACGCGAACAGCCAGTATGGGCGAACTGATCTCAACTGACCTTTATGCGCCGATGAAAATCGCCGAAGCACTCGAGCGCGGTGCGCATGTGGGCATCCTGGTCGATCAATACTACGTCCGCGGGGTTCCGGTGACCTTCTTTGGCCGACCGACCACGGCGAATCCCCTGCTGGCGCGGCTTGCCGATCATTTCGATTGTCCGATCCATGGCACTCGCATTGTGCGGTTGCCGGATCATCGGTTCCGGGCCGAGTTAAGCGAGGAAATCATACCCGCGCGCGACGCCGAAAACAAAATCGATATCGCCGGCACAATGCAGATTATCACTTCCGTAATCGAAGGCTGGATTCGCGAATATCCCGAACAATGGCTTTGGATGCACCGTCGCTGGCGGCCGAAAGATTAATTGGTCAGCGACCGGTCTTGACCTTTGTCCACAAGCGATTCAAGAGGCGCTGCGACTTCTGATCGCGCGCACTTACGGTATACAGCCGGTTCATTGTTGCAGCGTCCGGATAGACGCTCTTGTCATCGAGCACAGAGCGATCAATGAATTTCTGGCTGGCCAGATTTCCGTTGGCATAGGCGACGAGATTGCTGTTTTTTGCGGCCACCTCCGGCCGCAACAGGTAGTCAATGAAAGCGTGTGCCTCGGCGACGTGGCCTGCGTCGTTCGGAATTGCGAGATTATCGAAAAACATCTGTGCGCCTTCCTTTGGAATCGCATAGCCGATATCGACGCCATTCTTTGCTTCGATCGCACGTTTCTGCGATTGCTTGATGTCACCCGACCATCCAACGACCAAGCAAATTTCGCCGCTCGCCAATGCATTGAGATATTCTGAGGAATGGAATTTTCGCACTGAAGAACGGACTTTCATCAATAACTCAGTGGCCTTCTCGAGTTCTTTAGGATCCGTCGAATTCGGATTGAGACCGAGGAAGTGCAGAGCCGCGGGCATGATATCGTCGGCGGAGTCAAGCATGTGCACGCCGCAGCCGCGAAACTTCGCGAGATTTTCAGGCTTGAACACGATGTCCCAACTGTCAATTTTTCCATCGGGTCCCAGACGCTCGCGCATCGCCTTCACGTTGTAGCCAATACCTGTCGTGCCCCACATGTAATTGACGGCGTATTGGTTGCCCGGGTCGTAGACGGCCAGCCGCTTAGCTATATCGGGCCAGACGTTGCCAAGATTCTTCAGCTTGTTTTTGTCGAGTTTCTGAAAGACTCCAGCCTTTATTTGTCGTTCCAGGAAATAAGCAGTTGGCACGACCACGTCATAGCCGGATTTTCCGGCAAGCAATTTCGTTTCAAGCGTCTCGTTGGCATCAAACGTGTCGTATTGGACCTTGATGCCCGTTTCCTTGGTAAAGTCTTCAAGAACCTTGGCGTCGATATAATCAGACCAATTGTAGACATTGACCAAACGGGCGTCCTGGGCCGAGGTCATACTGATGCCGATCACACCCGGGCCAAGAGCCAAGGCGATAACGAGAAATGCGCGGTGCATGAAAGCCTCAGGTCGATTGGTTCAGGTCTTGGTTGTCGGAAGGCCGGCTGCTTTCCACGCGATAATACCGCCGGCGAGATGCGCCTTGTAGGGGTAGCCGCTGTCCTGGGCAGCGAGCGAGGCAGTCACCGAACGTCGACCTGACCGGCAAGCGAAAACGACCTGCTTGCCTTGCGGATCCGGAATGGCGGCTGGGTCGAAAGACGAGAGCGGAACGATCACCGCTTCCGGATAACTTTCTACCGACGTCTCATTTGGTTCTCGTACATCAACCAGCAGCATGCGCCCTTCACGCAGGCCAGTCGCGACCTGTTCCGGCGTGAGGTTGGTGACCTCGTCCGCGCGCAACATCTCATCGGCCATTTCCGAAACTCCATTACCCGGGTACAGCGGTTTTTAGCCGGAAATTCGGCGTGACGCACCTGTCTTCCTTTTGCAAGGTCTAGATCGTCACCTGAGTGCCGACCTCGACCACGCGTCCTGTAGGTATCTGAAAATAATCGGTCGCGTCGTTGGCCACCCGAGTTAGGCCGATAAAAAGGCGATCCTGCCAGTGCGGCATGCCGGAGTGGGCAGCGGGCTTTAGCAAACGCCGCGACAGGAAAAAAGAGGTCGACATAATGTCAAACTGCCAGCCGAGCTTGCGCGCAATGGCTAGCGCTTTCGGCACGTTTGGCGTTTCCATGAACCCGAAACGTAGCACCACCCGCGAAAATGTCTTCCCGACGGGCTCGATACGCACTCGCTCCGCGGGTTCGATTCGGGGCGCATCCGCAGTTTCAATCGTCAGGATGACGTTCTTCTCGTGCAAAACTTTATAGTGTTTGAGGCTATGCAGTAGCGCGGTTGGCGCACTGATCGGATCGCTGGTAAGAAATACCGCCGTTCCTGGGACCCGTGCCGGCGGCTTTTTTTCCAAACTTTTTACGAGAGATTCGAGCGGCGTTTCCTGGCGCCGCGTTTTCTCGAATAAAAGACGACTGCCGCGACGCCAAGTGTACATCACCGCCATCACCAAAGCGCCCAGCGCCAGCGGCATCCATCCCCCTTCCACGACTTTGAGCAGGTTGGCGGACAAGAACGTAAAATCGATGAACAGGAATGGCAGCATCAGCGCCAACGCACCAACCAGCGGCCAGTGCCAGACCCGCCAAATCACCACGATGGCCATCATCGCCGTGACCACCATGGTACCGGTGACTGCAATTCCGTAAGCGGAGGCAAGAGCACTGGATGAACGAAACAATGCGACCAGCAACAGAACACCGATCAGCAGCAGAGTATTGACACGCGGCATATAGATCTGTCCGAACAAAGCCTCCGAGGTGTGACGGATCTCAAGCCGTGGCAAAAGCCCAAGCTGGATGGCCTGCCGCGTGAGTGAATATGCTCCAGTGATCACAGCCTGACTCGCTATGACCGTTGCCGCCGTTGCAAGCAGCACCATCGGCAACAGCGCCCAATCGGGATAGAGGAGAAAGAATGGATTCTCCACCGACTTTGGATCGGTGAGCACCAACGCTCCTTGCCCCAAATAATTTAAAGTGAGTGCCGGGAGCACGACGACCAACCAGGCGAAGCGAATTGGACCACGGCCAAAATGACCAAGATCGGCATAGAGAGCTTCCGCGCCCGTCACCACAAGGAAGACTGCACCGAGTGTGTAAAAGCCGACAAGCCCGTGATGGAGCAGGAACTTTAGGCCGTACCATGGATTGAATGCCAACAGCACCGTCAGGTTTTGACCAACATGCCAAATGCCCGCGGCTGCGATTGTGGCGAACCAAAACAGCGTGACCGGACCAAAGAAAGCAGCGACCCGCGCGGTGCCGCGTGACTGCACCATGAACAGCACGACAAGCACGAGCACCGTGAGTGGCACCACGTAGGCGTCGAAAGCCGGCGTCACTACCTTGAGACCTTCGATTGCGGAGAGAACTGAAAGTGCCGGCGTAATGATGGCGTCACCATAGAACAGAGCGCCGCTGATAATTCCAAGCAGGATCACGACACCGCCGCGACGCATGAGCGAGCGAGATGCAAGAGCCATCAAAGCAAGGGTACCGCCCTCGCCCTTATTGTCAGCACGCAGCAGGATCAACACGTACTTGGCGGTGACGACCAACAGCAGCGCCCAGATGATCAGGGACAGGATACCGAGGACGACCGGTTCGCTTGCAGGTACGCCGGATCCAGTCGCCGCCAAGACCGCCTCGCGCAAGGCATACAGAGGACTTGTTCCGATGTCTCCGTAGACGACACCGATACTGCCGAGTGCCAAAGACCAAAAGCCGACCTTGGCCGGCGCGTCACCGCCCTCCGCGGCCGCAATCGAGCCGCCGGGTACGGCGCCAATGCTATGGGACATAGGTTGCCTTGGGATATTGCAATGCAAAAATTCGATTGGGAGGCGGCTTATAACGCTCCCTACTTCCGCTCAGCACCGCCATTAGCGCAATCCGACATTCTGAGCCATGCAAAAAACACATCCTCGCCCGAATGATTTTACCGAAAAATCAGAGGCTTAAGGAAGAGCCTTCTAAACCGTCACCTGCGTGCCGACTTCCACCACGCGTCCTGTCGGTATCTGGAAGAAGTCTGTGGCGTCGCTCGCCGACCGCGCCAGCGCGATGAACAGATGATCCTGCCAGGACGGCATGCCCGACTTCGCCGAGGGCTTGAGCGCGCGCCGCGACAGGAAGAAGGATGTCGACATGATATCAAATTGCCAGCCGTGCTTGCGTGCGATAGCCAGCGCTTTCGGCACGTTCGGTTGCTCCATGTAACCGAATTTCAGCGACACCCGCGAAAAATGCTTCGACATTGGCGTGATCCGCACGCGCTCCTCTTCCGGCACGCGGGGTGTGTCGGCGGTAATGATCGTAAGAATCACGTTGTTCTCGTGCAGCACCTTGTTGTGCTTGAGATTGTGCAATAGCGCGGTCGGTGCAAACTCCGGATCACTGGTGAGAAACACAGCGGTGCCCGGAACAAAATACGGCGGCTTCTTCTCCAGACTGCGAAATAGAGTATCGAGCGGCACTTCAGTTCGCCGCGTCTTGTTGATCAGAATACCGGTGCCGCGTCGCCACGTCAGAATCAGGAGCACCATGCTTGCACCGAACAAGAGTGGCGCCCAGGCGCCCTCAAACAACTTTAGAAAATTGGCGGAAAAGAACACCGCGTCGACGATCACGAACGGAGCCATCAGCAGCGCAGTTTTCCAAAGAGGCCAATGCCATCCTCTCCAGATCACGATGAATGCGAGTATCCCGTCCACGACCATGGTCGTGGCAACCGCAATACCGTAGGCGGAAGCGAGCGCGCTCGACGTGCGGAACAGACCAACCAGAAGAAGCACACCAATCATCAGAGAAAAGGTCACGCGTGGAATATAAATTTGACCGACATGCGAAGCCGAGGTGTGCAGGATAGCCAGTCTGGGTAGCAGACCAAGCTGGATCGCCTGATGCACAAGTGAATAGGCGCCGGTGATAACCGCTTGACTCGCGATGACCGTCGCGGCTGTGGCCAACACGATCATCGGCAGCAAAAAAGGATCAGGGACCAGCCTGTAAAATGGATTCTCAATCGCTGCCGGGTCGGCCAGGACCTTGGCTCCTTGACCGAAATAGTTGATCAGCAGCGCGGGCAAAACGAGTCCGAGCCACGCAACCTGGATAGGTTTCCGCCCGAAATGGCCGAGGTCGGCGTAAAGCGCTTCACCACCGGTAACGACAAGAAATACCGCGCCAAGCGTGACCAAACCGATCGCGCCGTGATGGACGAGGAAGTGAATGCCGTAAAAGGGATTGATGGCAGCAATGACCGTCGGATCGTCGCGAATGTGCAACGCGCCGGCAATTGCGATCGATAAAAACCAAACAACCATGATTGGGCCGAACATCGCTGCAACTTTCGCAGTGCCGCGGCTTTGTGCAGCGAAAAGTGCAATCAGAATAATGACCGTGAGCGGCACAACAAATTCACTGAATGCAGGGCTTGCCAATTTGAGCCCTTCTACCGCGGAGAGTACCGAGATCGCCGGAGTGATCACGGAGTCACCGAGAAACATCGAGGCCCCTATTATGCCGACGATAAAAACGAAAGCCGTACGTCGGCCCAGCGCGCGCGTCGCCAGTGCAGTAAGGGAAAGCGTGCCGCCTTCCCCATTATTGTCAGCGCGCAACAGGATCAAAACATACTTGAGGGTCACCGTTATGATGAGCGCCCAGACAATAAGCGAAAGCACACCGAGCACGACACCGCGGGTGGCGATGTGGTTATCGCTCGCCGCGATCACCGCCTCACGAAAGGCGTAGAGCGGACTCGTACCTATGTCGCCATAGACGACGCCGACGCTGCCGAGTGCCAGGGGCAAAAGCCCAGGAGGAGCGTCATGCCCAATATGCACGGACGCCGTGGCCTGGTTCGCGCCGTCAGTCATTTAAAATTGCCGGATCTGCCGATCGATTTGAAGGCGGGCCTTATATCACCGCGCGAGCCCGGAGAATACCAGGCCTATCTGTCTGATCAGAGCGAAAACCAGTCGGTTCCGAGGGTCGTCCTAAGGGGTCAAATCGGCCGGTAACGGCGGCTCTTCCCGCATCAAAGTGATGGTAACCCGGCGGTTGGGGGACATGGAGGGATCGTCGGGGAAAAGCGGGTCGGTATCGGCCTTTCCCGCCACCATAAAAATATTTCCTGACGGCACACCCTCGGCATCCAGGATTTGACGCACGGCATTTGCGCGATCAGTGGACAGTTCCCACGGTCCATAGCCGGGTTTCGGCGGCACTTTGCTTGAAGCAGTATGGCCAACGATCGAAAGGCGGTACGGCATTGCTTTGAGTTGTGGCGCTATCTTCTGAATCAGCTTTCGCGTCCGCTCATAGGGCTCCTTGCCGCCGTCGGGAAACATCGAGCGTCCATCCTGATCGACAATCTCTATGTTGAGACCCTGTTTGGTCTCCTCAAGCATGATATTCTTGGACGCTTCCGTGATTTCCGGCATGTCCTGCAAAGCTTGTCGCAGAGACGCCGACGCGAGCGAAAATTTGCGATCTTCCTTGAAACGAGCGCCATAGGTTCGCTGTCGGTCGCTCTCCTCAGGCGATGGCGTAGCCGAGGCTTCGGACGGATCGATGTGTGCGGCATTTTTGAGCCGAGGACGCGTAGGCAATCCAAGAATCTCGATAATGCCGGAATAACGCACGCGGTCCTGAACGCCGAAGGCATCGCGCATCGACCCCGCGACGACCTGAAGCTTGGCCTGGTCTTGGGTGGAAAAAGCGACCAGCATCACGAAAAAACTGACGAGCAAGCCCATTAGATCGGCAAAGGTGACGAACCACCCGTGACCGCCACCGTGACCGGCTTCCTTGCGTCTCGCCATCAGATGCCTTCAAATACGCCCTACTACGCGGCGACAGCTTCCGCCGCTTCTTCCGTGCCTTCTTCTTCACTGTGGCGGTGTTTTTCCGGGAGGTAGGCAAGCAGCATCTCGCGCACGAGTGTCGGACTCTTGCCTTCGCGGATCATCAGAATTCCGTCGATGATCAAAGTGCGATTGATTTCTTCATCAACCAGTTTGAGATGCAGCTTGTCGGCAATCGGCAGGCAAAGCAGGTTAGCGACGGCCGCACCGTAAAACGTTGCCAGCAAGGCGACCGCCATGAATGGCCCGAGTTTGGACGGGTCGGTCATGTTGGCGAACATCTGCACCATGCCGATCAAAGTTCCGATCATTCCAAAGGCCGGTGCGCAGTCGCCTACCGCGCGATATATCTTCTGACCTTCATCCAAGTGCGTGAGAAAATTGTCGCGATCGCGTTCCAGGTTGTCGCGAATAAAGTTTCCGTCGTAACCGTCGGCGACGAAGCGGACACCCTTGGCAAGGAATGGGTCCTCTATTTCAACCTTTTCCAAGCCGATCGGCCCCTGTTTGCGTGCAACTTCTGCCAGCCCTGCTATCTCGTCGACTAAATCGCGCTGGCTCATGCGTCGCAATGTGAAGGCGAATTTCGCGCCAAGCGGCAAGCCGTGAAAGATCGAAGCGAGCGGGAAGCGGATCAGGGTTGCGGCGAATGAACCGCCGAAGATGACGATGGCGGCATGCATGTCCGCAAACATGCGCAAATCGCCGCCAAGAAGAATGAGGGTTGCCAGGACGCCAGCACCGGCCAGGAGCCCTAGACCAGTCGAGATATCCATTACTCACCCACCCGAGGCGCGCACGTTCCGGCACAAACCATCTAAGGTTAACCCTAGACTGGCGCTGTTAAGAGGGGGTAAAGGCTAACCGTTGGTGAAAGAAAAAACGCCCGCAAAGGGCCGCTAACGCGTGACCCGTTTCGGAAAAACTGCGAAAATCGCCCGCAAAAGGGTACCAAATGGCGGAGGTCCGTGTCCGGGCCCTCGAAATAGTCGGAGGATGCGACCCATGCGTGAGATCGGCCATTTCATCGGTGGCAAGGCGGTTCCGGGTAGCTCAGGGCGTTTTGGCGATGTTTTTGATCCCAATACCGGCGAAGTCCAAGCCAGGGTCGCGCTCGCCAAACGCTCCGAGGTCGAGCACGCCATCGCAAATGCGCAGGCAGCTCAGCCAGGCTGGGCCGCAACCAATCCGCAGCGCCGCGCTCGCGTCATGTTCAAATTTCTCGAACTGGTCCAGAAAGAGTTCGATACGCTCGCCAAGCTTCTCTCTTCCGAGCATGGAAAGACAATTCCCGACGCGCGCGGGGACATTCAGCGCGGCGTCGAGGTGGTCGAATTTGCCTGTGGGGTTCCGCATCTGCTGAAGGGCGAGTTTACGGAAGGCGCCGGACCTGGAATCGATCTCTATTCCGTTCGGCAACCCTTGGGCGTCGTCGCGGGCATCACGCCATTTAATTTCCCGGCAATGATCCCGATGTGGAAATTCGCGCCGGCCATTGCCTGTGGGAACGCCTTTATCCTTAAACCGTCGGAGCGCGATCCCTCCGTCCCGATGCGTCTTGCTGAGTTGATGATCGATGCCGGATTGCCTCCCGGCATACTCAATGTAGTCAACGGCGATAAAGAGGCTGTCGATACCCTGCTTACCGACCCGCGCGTGATGGCAATCGGCTTCGTTGGTTCCTCGGCAATCGCGGAATACATCTACTCAACAGGTTGCGCCCACGGCAAACGCGTCCAATGTTTTGGTGGCGCCAAGAACCATATGATCGTGATGCCTGACGCCGACATGGACCAGGCTGTCGATGCTCTCGTCGGAGCGGGCTACGGGTCTGCCGGGGAACGCTGTATGGCGGTTTCGGTGGCGGTTCCGGTCGGAAAAAAAACTGCCGATATCCTCGTCGAAAAACTCATCCCACGTGTCGAAAGCCTCAAGATCGGTCCGTCAAACGATCCCCAAGCTGACTACGGACCGCTGGTGACCAGGAGCGCCCTCAATCGCGTGAAAGACTATGTCGACATCGGCGTGAAAGAAGGTGCCAAACTCGTAGTCGACGGCCGCGGTTTCAAGTTGCAGGGCTACGAAAACGGAAATTTCATGGGCGGTTGTCTGTTCGACGACGTCAAGCCAAATATGCGTATTTACAAAGAGGAAATTTTCGGTCCGGTGCTTTCGGTTGTGCGCGCGAAAGACTACGAAGAAGCAGTGCGTCTTCCCTCCGAACATGAATACGGCAATGGGGTCGCCATCTTCACGCGCGACGGCGACGCCGCACGCGATTTCGTAAACCGTGTGCAGGTCGGCATGGTCGGCGTGAATTTCGCGATTCCGGTTCCGCTCGCCTATCATACCTTTGGCGGCTGGAAGCGCTCGGGCTTTGGCGACCTCAATCAGCACGGACCGGATTCGATCCGTTTTTATACCAAGACCAAGACAATCACCTCGCGTTGGCCGACCGGCACGAAAGAAGGCGCCGAATTTGTGATTCCAACCATGAAGTAAGGCGCTGGTGGATGATTGTCGTCAGGGCCGCGACCGGGGTCCTTGTCGCCCTGACGCTGACAGGGTGCGCCGGCGAGCAGCTTTCGCCGGATTCATCCGCTCCCACTCCAGCAGCTTTGGATTCTTCTCTCGTTGGCCGATGGATATTGAGCGCACCGAACGCACCGTCCTGTGGCCTGGAATTTCGCGGCCCGCCCGAGGCGCGTAGCGGGCCGGTTGCACCCGATGGCGGCTGCCCGGGCGGCTTCTACATGAGTCGGCGCTGGGCTATGGAGGGCGGCACTCTTATCATCACCGGGAATGAAAACCAGCCGCTGGCCCAATTCAGGTCCGCTGGCACACACTTCGAAGGTCAATCCACCGCCGGCACCTCTGTTACGCTGGCACGCTGAACGCAGACTTGGAGCCGCCATGCCGGAATACCAGCTTTATTGTTTCGCCCAATCCGGAAACGCCTATCGTGCCGCCCTGATGCTCAACCTGATTGGCGCCGACTGGGAGCCGGTCTGGATCGATTTTTTCGGTAAAGGGGTCCAACGCACGCCTGAGTACCGAAGCGATGTAAACGAGATGGGCGAAGTGCCGGTACTCGTGCATGGCAAGAAAAGGCTTACACAGTCCGGCGTGATCCTCACTTACCTCGCCAGGCGCAGCGGCAAGTTCAAGCCGGAGAATGAGGACGAAGAACTGGAAGCGCTGCGATGGATGATTTTCGACAACCAAAAGGTCAACGGATTTCTCGGTCCGTTCCGCTTTCTAAAAAACTTTGCGAAGCCCGCCGGTGACCCGGCTGTGCTTACCTTTCTCAAGGGGCGCATCGACGGCAACCTTGCGATCGTCAACAAGCGGCTGACCGGACGGCAGTTCCTCTTGGGCAATAAGCCGACGATCGCCGATATTTCGATGGCGGCCTATCTTTATTACCCGTCCGAGGAATTCGGCTTCGACATCGCCAAAGAACACCCCGCAATCGGGGCCTGGCTCGAACGCATGAAGGCGCTGCCAGGCTGGAAGCATCCCTACGATCTCATGCCGGGCTATCCACTCGGCACGAATTGACTTCAGTTCAGGCGTGCTGGGCGGCCCGCGTCGGGTTCGCGGGCTTCAGGCGGCAATGCTGCATCGCTTGCGGACGTTTTGGCCGCGGCAGCGGAGGCAGTTGCGTCCTTGCGCTGGTATTCGCGATAGGAAAGCCAACCCAATGGCAGGCACGCGAGGTAAGCGAGCGTTCCAAGTGTAAGTACCTGCCAAGGGTAACTGACCAGCAGCGCGAAAAACAAAACGACCATGACGAAAACCGGCAATACCATTTCCGGCGGTACGCGTTTGCCTACGCGCTTTCCCGAAAATACCGGCAGACGCGACACCATCAAAAACGCAATCAGCAACGTGTAGAGGAAGGTAAGCCAAACCGTAATGAGACCGACCGATGCGCCAAGAAAACTCAGGTAGATCGGCAGCAATACGGTGATGGCTCCGGCCGGAGCCGGAATGCCAGTGAAGAAATTCCCCGCCCATATCGGCTTATTGGGGTCGTCAATCATCACGTTGAAACGCGCGAGCCGCAGGCCGGCGCAGATCGCAAAAACCAAAGCGGCGATCCAGCCGGCCGATTTAAGTTCGTGCAAACCCCAGAAATACAGGATCAATGCCGGTGCCACACCGAAATTGACGAAATCGGCAAGGCTGTCGAGCTCCGCGCCGAAGCGCGAGGTGCCCTTGAGCATCCGCGCGATGCGTCCGTCGATCCCATCGAGCAGAGCGGCAAAGACGATCGCGGCCAACGCCAGGTCGAGCTTGTCTTCAACCGCCACGCGGATCGCCGTCAGGCCCGCGCACAAAGCAAGGAGAGTGATGAGGTTGGGAAGCAGAGTGCGGACAGGGATCGCCTTAAACCGGCGGCGGAACGGCGGCGGTGCAGGATCAAATGGGGGAAATACCATGATGCGACTATAGCCTGTTGCTGCGCACAACGCAGATGACTCTGTCGGCATAGTAAGCAGATCGTCGCGCCGAAATTATGGGCAACAGCTGATGCAGCAGGCAACGGTGACACCTTTCCGCGTCCATGGCCTTAATTTTATCCGCAATTTCAGATAGATCGGCCCCATTGGGTTTCAACCCGTCCGATATGCCCGGGCATCGCCTCCCGCACGTAAATCCGCAAGTACGGTTTCGCCCGCTATCGATGTCTGTCCCATCGCGACAAGCGGCGGCATTCCTTCGGGAAGATAGACATCGACTCGTGAACCAAAGCGGATCATGCCGATACGTTGCCCCGTGTTGATGGCGTCACCGTTCCGCACGAAGCATACGATTCGCCGAGCAACAAGGCCGGCGATTTGCACAACGGCGATACGCGTACCTGCGGTCGCGATCACCAGCGAGTTACGCTCATTGTCAATGCTCGCTTTGTCGAGATCGGCATTAAAGAACTTGCCCGGCTGATAGACAATTTTCTCGATCTTACCGGCGACTGGGCTTCGGTTTACGTGGCAGTCGAAAACGCTCATGAAAATCGAAATGCGCGGTAACGCCTTGCTGCCGAGGCCGAGATCCGGCGGCGGGGCGGCGCTGGTGATCTGGCTTACGCGACCATCGGCCGGCGCTACTACCAGGCCGTCGCGCACCGGCGTCACCCGCGGCGGATCGCGAAAAAAATAAGCGCACCAGATCGTCGCTAGCGTGCCGAGCCACCCCAGCGGGCTCCACAGCCAAAACAAAACAAGGCTGACAAATGCAAAGGCGCCGATGAAGGGGTAGCCCTCCGGAGTGACCGGAACAATTTGCGAGCGAATCGAATCGTAGATCGACATGCGGATATATTACTCCGCCGCGTCGGCGGGCGCTTCGAGCTGCGTCACCGGCGCCGCGGCCGCAGCGCTAATGGCATCCTCGACAGGCGGCGGATTGCGATTGGGCGCTTCCTGGTCCTCCCCGGCAAGGGCAAGTTTTTCGCGCGCTTCTTCGGCCTCGCGCTGGCGGTTCCACATACTGGCATAGAGACCGTTCGCGGCGAGCAACGCATAATGCGTACCGCGTTCGACGACCTCGCCCTGGTCGAGTACGATGATCTCATCGGCTCCCACAATGGTCGAAAGCCGATGCGCGATCACCAATGTCGTGCGGTTGCGTGACACGCGCTCAAGCGCGTCCTGAATTTCTCGTTCGGTATGGCTGTCGAGGGCGGAGGTCGCTTCGTCGAGGACCAGAATGGGCGGCGCTTTGAGAATGGTGCGCGCGATCGCGACCCGTTGCTTTTCGCCGCCCGAGAGCTTGAGTCCGCGCTCGCCGACCTCTGTGTCGTAACCCTTGGGGGCGATGCGGATGAGAGGATCGATCTGTGCGAGCTTCGCCGCCTCCTCCACTTCAGCGTCCGTTGCTTCCCAGCGTCCATAACGAATGTTGTAACGGATCGTGTCATTGAACAGCACGGTGTCCTGCGGGACCATGCCGATCGCTTGGCGGAGCGACTTCTGCGAGACCTTGGAAATATCTTGTCCATCGATTGAAATGCGCCCGCCAGACAAGTCATAAAATCGAAACAACAGCCGCGAAATCGTCGACTTGCCGGCACCGGAGGGACCCACCACTGCGACCGTTTTTCCTGCCGGCACCTCGAAGCTGATACCTTTGAGAATACGGCGCGTCGGCTCATAGGCGAAGCTGACATGTTCAAACCGTATGGTGCCGGTGCCAACCCTTAACGGCGGCGCGCCCGGTATGTCCTTGATTTCCGGCTCTCGTCCCAAAATCGCAAACATGATCTCGATGTCGATGACCGCCTGCTTGATCTCCCGGTAAACCATGCCCATGAAATTGAGCGGCTGGTAGAGTTGAATCATCATGGCGTTGATCAGCACGAAATCGCCGACAGTCTTGCTGCCGGCACTGATCTCAAATGCACACATCACCATGACAGCACCCAACCCGGCAGTGAAGATGACTGCTTGTCCGGCATTGAGCACGGCGAGCGAGGTGTAAGCGCGCACGCTGGCGTCCTCGTAACGAGCCATGGCGCGATCGTAGCGTGCGGCCTCGCGTTCCTCGGCGGAAAAATATTTCACCGTTTCATAATTGAGCAAAGAGTCGATCGCCTTGACGTTGGCATCTGTGTCGCTGTCATTCATTTTGCGGCGTATGCCGATGCGCCATTCGGTGGCGCGGTATGTGTAGGTCATATAGATCACGACGGTGGCCATGACCGCTACGACGTACCGCCAATCAAATTGCCACATCAGAACCACGACGATAAATGCGAGTTCGATGATCGTCGGCGCCAATTGCAAAATAACCATGCGTACGATGGTTTCGATACCGTTGCGACCGCGCTCGAGGACACGCGTCAGCCCCCCGGTCTTGCGCTCGAGATGGAAGCGCAGCGAGAGTTCATGCATGTGCACGAAGGTGCGATAAGCCAGTCTGCGCACTGCGTTCATCGCGACCTTGGCAAACAATCCGTCGCGCAATTGGGTGAGCGCCGCCATCAGGATGCGCATGCCGCCATACGCGATCGTCATCGCTATGGGTGCGGCCATCGCCCATAGCAGCCAGTCGGACGCGGCGATGGGCGCCGTGCCGTGGCCGGCGAGCGCGTCCGTGGCCCATTTGAACGTGAATGGCACCGCCATGGTTGCGAGCTTTGCAGCCAGCAACAACAGGAGAGATCCCATCACCCGCAACTTCAGGTCACGGCGATCCGAAGGCCAGATGTAGGGCCAGAGGTGAATGATGGTCGTGAACAAGGCGCCGCGGTCAGCGGACACGCGTGATTCGTTTCCAGATGCCGGATGATGGTGATGGTCGCTCATTCAGGTTCTCATATAGGGGGATTCTGGCCGGTAATCACCCTACCCGCCGGTTTTCAGCCGCCGCCTTGACGTTGCCGCAAGTGCAATGCACATGCATAGCTATGAACAAAAGCGAAAAATCCAGCAAAATCAGAAAAATTTGCGTCTATTGCGGCTCCGGGCCAGGCACGGACCCGGCTTTCGTCGAGAGCGCCCGCGCCTTCGGTACCATCCTCGCCAAGAACGGCATCGGCCTGGTTTTCGGCGGAGGTTCCGTCGGCATGATGGGCACGATATCCAAGTCAGTGCTTGAGCACGGCGGCGACGTCACCGGCATCATCCCCGAATTCCTGGTCGCGCGCGAACACGCAATGCGCGGCGTCGACAACCTGATTGTCACGCGCGACATGCATGAGCGAAAACGCAAGATGTTCGAGATGGCGGACGCTTTCGTGGCAATGCCGGGCGGCATCGGGACGCTCGAAGAAGCGGTCGAACAGATTACCTGGGTGCAGCTTGGCCGTCACCGCAAGCCGATCCTTCTCGCCAACATAAAAGGCTTTTGGGACCCGCTATGCGCCTTGATCGACCACATGAAAAAACTTGAATTCATCCGCGGCGATCTCAACTTCGATCTGCTCGTCGCAGACAGAGTTGTAGATATTCTTCCTATGCTGCAAAAAGCCGCGTCGACGATACCGGAGTCGGCCAAGAAGATGTCGGCCGCGGGTGTCGACCAGATGTAGCTTTATTTTCCGCCGATGAAAGTTACCGCCTCGATACGGTTGCCGTCGGGATCGCGGATGAACGCGGCGTAGTAACCCTCGCCGTGTTGAGGCCGCAGCCCCGGCGCGCCATCGCTTGAGCCGCCGGCCGCAAGCGCCGCGGCATGAAAAGTGTCGACAAGTTCGGTCGATCGCGCCCGGAAACAGACATGTGCGCCGCTCCCCTGTGACGCCGGATTTTGAACGGCGCGCAAGTTGATCCAGAATTCCGGATAGGTCTTTCCAAAGCCGACCGTTGCCGGTCGCTCCTCCAGTTTATCAATTCCGATTGTGCCGAGCAGCGTCTCATAAAAGCGCGTTGCTGCGGTGATATCGCTTACCGCGACGGAAACGTGATCGATCACACCGGAGCGCCCGATTTCACCAGTTTAAAGACTATGGAATCCATCAAAGCCTGGAACGAGGCGTCAATGATGTTCGGCGACACTCCGACCGTCGTCCAGCGCTCGCCCTTTTCGTCTTCGCTCTCGATCAGAACACGGGTCACCGCCTCGGTACCGGCGTTGAGGATGCGCACGCGGTAGTCTGTGAGTTTAAGGTCAGCGATGTATTTCTGATATTTGCCAAGATCCTTCCGCAGCGCGAGATCGAGCGCATTGACCGGACCATTCCCTTCAGCCGCCGAAATCATGTTGTCGTCGCCAACCTTCACTTTTACGACAGCCATCGTGACGGTGACACGCTCACCCTTGGCATTGTTGCGCTGCTCGACATTGACATCGAATTGGGTCACGTCGAAATAGCTTGGCACCTTTCCAAGTGTGCGCCGGGCCAGCAGCTCGAATGAGGCATCCGCTGCCTCATAGGCATATCCGATCGCTTCGCGCTCCTTGACGATTTCAAGCAGGCGTCCCACGCGCGGATCGTCCCTGTCGGCCTTGATTCCGACCCGCTCAAGTTCGGCGAGGACGTTGGATTTTCCGGCCTGTTCCGACACAAGCACCTTGCGACGATTGCCGATGGTCTCGGGCGCGACGTGTTCGTAGGTAGCAGGATCCTTCATGATGGCGGAGGCGTGGATGCCGGCTTTGGTCGCGAAGGCGCTCTCGCCCACGTAAGGCGCGTGCCGATCGGGTGCACGATTAAGCCGTTCGTCGAGGGCATGCGAGACATGAACGAGCTTCTTGAGCGCCGCATCGGTCACACCGATATCGAAGCGCTGTGAAAACTCCGGTTTGAGTTTGAGCGTCGGGATGATCGAAACGAGGTTTGCGTTTCCGCAGCGCTCGCCAAGCCCATTGAGCGTCCCCTGGATCTGGCGCGCGCCGGCGCGCACGGCGGCGAAGGAATTGGCCACCGCTTGGTCGGTGTCGTTGTGGGCATGAATGCCAACGTGATCCCCGGGAATGACCTTCACCACGTTGCCGACGATCTTCTCAATCTCGTCCGGTAATGTGCCGCCATTGGTGTCGCACAACACAACCCAGCGTGCGCCTTCGTCATAAGCGGTCTTGGCACAAGCCATCGCATACTCGGGATTGGCCTTGTAGCCGTCAAAGAAATGCTCGCAATCAAGGAGCACCTCCCTGCCCTTCGCCTTCGCGGCGCGCACGCTGTCGCGGATTGAGGCGAGGTTTTCCTCGCCCGTCGTCTCCAGAGCGACCCTCACATGGTAGTCCGACGACTTGGCGACAAAACAGATGGCGTCGGCCTTTGCATCAAGCAACGCAGCCAGACCGGTGTCATTGGAGGTCGACCGGCCGGGCCGCCGCGTCATGCCGAATGCCGTGAACCTGGTATCAAGCTTGCGATCCTTGGCAAACAGCTCGGTATCGGTCGGATTAGCCCCCGGATAGCCGCCTTCGATGTAATCGATGCCAATGTCGTCAAGCATGCCGGCGATCGCCAGCTTGTCGGCCAGCGTGAAATCGACCCCGTTGGTCTGCGCGCCGTCGCGCAGCGTGGTGTCGAAGAGGTAGAGGCGCTCACGGGACATCGCCGTCACCACAGGTAGTAGTTCGCCGCCAACGCCACCGCGACGACGATTGCGATCACGCCGAGCACGATATGGTGGCGCTGGAATTCCATCACGCCATCCGATAGCCAACATAGAGCGCGAGCGCGATTGCGGCCGCGATCACCGCGTATTTGAGCACGATGTAGTAGAGCCAATGGCGCGGAAACGGCGTGTCAGGCTTTGTCATGAAGCCTCCCGTTTGGCGGCAAGCTGCTTTTGCAGCGTGGTGTTGGCGAGCCATTCATCGCCAACTGAAACTGTATTGCGCTGCTGGGCAACATAGCCGCGCTTTTCAAAGAACCCGCGCGCGCTGTCGCTGGCGTCAACGTTGAGCTTTGCCGCTCCACGTGAGCCCGCAAGTTTCTCCAGCGCGTCGACGAGCATTGCGGCCACCCCCTGTCCGGTCGCGGCGGGGTGTACATAGAGCATATCGATCTTGTCTTTGCCTTCAAGTGAGGCGAAGCCGACCGGCGAGCCCTCCAGCGTCGCGACCAGCGTCAGCTGCCCGGAGAGCTTCCCGCGGAAATCATTGACATCGTTTGCGGCAGAAGCCCAAGCCTCCTGCTGTGCCTCGGTGTAATCATCGGCAGTCAATTCCTCAATGCTGTCGCGGAAGATTTCGCGCAGCAGCGGGGCATCGGCCGGCAGGAACGGCCGCAGCCCGAGTTTGGGGTGCGCAACGGCCATCATCCCGCGATCTCCCAGGTAGTCCCGTCTTTGGAATCCTTCAGCACGACGCCCATTTCTGCAAGTTTGTCGCGGATGCGATCCGACTCCTTGAAGTTTTTCGCTTTGCGGGCGGCGGCGCGGGCGTCGATCAAATTTTTGACCTCATCTTGGAATTCTTTTGGCTTTAGTCTGCCGGCGGCCTGGCCGATTGCGGCAAAGTCCTTCCAAGATTTGAGCGAGTGCGAAAATATACCAAGAAAATTGCCCGCTTGGTGCAGTGCCTGCGCCGCCTCTAACTCGCCCTTCCTCGCACGCTCGGCAAGTTTGTGCATTTCGCCCAATGCCATCGGCGTATTTAGGTCGTCGGCGAGCGCATTTGTGAAGGCCGCGGGAGGGGCTTCGGTTGAGCCGAACGATGTTTGGTGCTCATCCAGAACGTTCGCCCAGTTTCGCAGTGTCTGCTTAGACTCCTCCAGACCCCGCAAAGTCCAATCAATCGGTTGGCGATAATGAGTCCGTAGCATTGCAAGGCGAATTGCCGGCCCTTCCCACGAATGACCACCGAATTTATTGCTACTCAGCAATTCATGGATCGTCACGAAATTGCCGAGGCTCTTGCTCATCTTCTCGCCTTCGACCTGCAAGAAGCCGTTGTGCATCCAGTAATTCGCCATCACCGGCGTGTGAAACGCGCAGCGCGATTGCGCGATCTCATTCTCATGGTGCGGAAAGACAAGATCGATGCCGCCGCCGTGAATGTCGAAGGTCTCGCCCAGGTGCTTCCATGACATGGCCGAGCATTCAATGTGCCAGCCGGGACGACCGGGCGACCTGATTCCGGCAGGGGATGGCCAGGCGGGCTCGCCCGGCTTCGATGGTTTCCACAAAACGAAATCCTGCGGGTCCTTCTTGTATGGCGCGACCTCGACGCGCGCGCCGGCGATCATTTCATCGAGCGAACGATTGGAAAGCTTGCCGTAATCCTTCATCGACGGCACGTGGAACAGCACATTGTCCTCTGCCACGTAAGCATGGCCGGACTTCACCAGCCGTTCGATCAGGTCTTTCATGGGCTCAATGTAATCGGTCGCGCGAGGCTCAAATGTCGGATCGAGGCAGCCGAGCGCCTGCACGTCGCTATGAAAAATCTCGTAAGTTTCTTTGGTCAGCTCACCGATAGAGATTCCGCGCTCCGCCGCGCGTGCATTGATCTTATCGTCGACATCGGTGACATTGCGCACGTAGGTGACATGCTTCTCGCCGTAGATGTGACGCAACAGGCGGAACAGAACATCAAACACGATAACGGGGCGCGCATTGCCGATATGGGCGAAGTCGTAGACCGTCGGCCCGCACACATACATGCGTACACGAGACGGATCGAGCGGGGTAAACACCCGCTTCTCGCGCGTCAGCGTATCGTAGAGCTTGAGTTCCATAGCAAATGACACCTTCGGCCCCGCTGGCCGGGCGTCCTGCTATCTCAACGTTGAGAAAAGACGGCCGCAGCCAGCGAAGGTCGCTAGCGAATAATCTCCGGGCAAATGCCGCAGATATGGTTAAAGCCGTTCATGGCCGCACAATGATTTGTCGCGTCTCCATCGTCAAGGTCTCGACCCAAATCGTGTGAAATACAGCAAAAAATCAATGACCGCGCCCCGATCGCGGGGTTAAGCTCTGCTTAACGATTTTACTCGCATGCTCGAAATCGGCGCGGGGCCGCGGCCCGGCGTCTCCATATTCAGGGCATTTCGACATGCGCATGGTTCTGGTCGCTCTCGGCACTTTGGTCTGTTTGTCCACGACAACGCTGGCCGAGAGGCGCATGTTCGTCATCGCCAACGACGCTGACGGATATGGCATTGATCGGTGCCTCGCCTCCGGAGAAAAGTGCGGGGAGGCGGCCGCCAATGCCTATTGCAAGACACAGGCCTTTGCGCAGGCTTCGACATATCACAAGGTAGACCGCGGCGATATTACGAGCGGATCTCCAGGCGTCGTCTCCGACGGCTGCCCCGACGGCAACTGCAACGCCGTCGCCATCGTCTGCACGCGTTAGTCGCGTTCAGCCCTGCAAGGCGGCCCACATTTCCCGATCGCGCTCGGCAGTCCAGATAACCGGCCATTCGATGCCACGCGCCTCGTCATAGGCGCGTGACACGCTAAATGGCAAGCAATGTTCGTAGATTGCGAAGCCCTTGAACTTGGGATCCATGGTCAGACGCGCGAAGTCAAAAGCCTCTTTCAATGAGCGGCCTTTGGCTACGCTCTCTTGCACTGAACTAAAAAGCGTCGAGACAAAATCGCTGGTCAGCTCTAATCCTTCCTTGACCATATCGGACCTCGTTAGCGCCGCGCCGCGCCCCGGTACCAGCGCGCTGGCCTGGAGTTCGGCGAGATGGTCAAGTGTCGCTAGCCAGTCGGTGAAGTAGGCATCACCGCAATAACAGGCTGATTTGTATTCGACGAGATCTCCGGAAAACACGACGCCGGCATCAGGAACGATCGCTATGACGTCGCCGGCGGTGTGCCCGCGTCCTATATGCATGATCCGGACTTCGCGCCGTCCCAGCCAGACCGATGTCTGATCGGGAAAAGTGATCGTCGGCCAGGTCAGACCCGCTATGGTTTCGGCGCCACGAAAAAGTCGGGGAAAACGAGCGATCTCCGACTCCATGTCCTCCTTGCCGCGTTCGGCGATCAGGCCGCGCGTGGCATCCGACGCAAGGATTTCCGCGCCTTTGAAAGCCGAGGCACCAAGGGTCCGTACCGCATGAAAGTGGCTTAGCAGGACATACTTAATCGGCTTGTCGGTGATTTTCGCAACGCGCGCGATCACGTCATCCGCCATTGTGGGCGTCGCCTGCGCATCGATGACCATCACTCCGTCATCGCCAATGATGACGCCGGAGTTAGGATCTCCCTCCGCGGTATAGGCGTAAAGTCCCGCTCCGATCTGTTCGAACGAGACTTTCTTTTCGCCGAGATCCTCGGTGGAAGCGAATGCAGTCACCTCGTCACACCTCGCGTCCGATCAAGGCGTCCATCGACCATGGGCCTCCTCCCCTTATGAGAAAATGGAAAACAACGATCGCCCAAAACAGCGGATATTCGATACCTCGGTTTTCCCATGCGAAGCCGAATTGCCAGTGATAGGTGACGATAGCGACCAGGAGAAAACCGATAATCGGCGCGGCCACCACCCGGGTGAGAAATCCAAGGGCAAGACAAACACCGCAAACGAACTCAACCACACCGACGATATATGCCCAAAACAGCGCGTTCTCGAACCCAACGCTCTCGAGAAACTTTGCGGCGGCGTCAGTATGTCCGAACAGAATAGGAAATCCATGGATCGCGAGCGAGCCGCCAGCGACAAGCCGGATGAGCGGTTCGGTGATCGGAGCAAACGCCCGATAGACTTTGCCGAGTGTCGGCATCAGAAGGCGTGGTTGTTCCATAGCGGCCCTCACTACGGCGATTGCATTGTAGCATGCACTGCTTGAACCGTATCGCCAACGGGCCATGGCCCGGCTAAATTGCGGTGGTGCAAACCGAGGTCAACCCGTGAAACTCTATTCCTATTTTCGCTCCTCTGCCGCCTATCGCGTGCGCATCGCGCTCAATCTCAAAGGTCTCACCTATGAGATGGTGCCTATCCATCTGACGAAGGACGGCGGGCGACAGCACACGTCGGAATTTCGTGCGATCAATCCGCAGGCGCGCGTGCCCGCATTGGAGCTGTCGAGTGGCGAGATCCTGACCCAATCGCTGGCGATCATCGAATACCTCGATGAGATTCATCCCGAACCGCCGCTATTGCCAGCTGACGCACTCGGGCGCGCGAAATCGCGAGCCGTTGCACAAATGATTGCGTGTGATATTCACCCACTCAACAATCTCATTGCGTTGCAATATCTGAAGCGGCAGCTCAAGCATGAACAGACCGACGTTGACGCCTGGTATCACCACTGGATCATCGAGGGCTTTACCGCGCTGGAGACGATGCTGGCGGATGGGCCCTATGCCTGCGGACCTCACGTAACACTCGCCGATATTTGCCTGGTACCGCAGGTCGCAAATGCACGGCGTCTCAAGGTGCCACTCGAGAAATTCAAAAAAATCGTAGGAGTAGACGCGGCGTGCATGAAGCTCCCGGCATTCGACAAGGCGAGGCCTGAACATCAGCCTGACGCCGAATGACGCCGGCCCGGTCGTCTGCTAGACCACCGAACCGCAACTCGCATCCCACCACCCTTTCACCGTCAACGGACAGCATGTGATCGACAGCAAAATCGCACGCGTCGTCCTCTGGATGGTCGGCGCACTGCTCTCGTTTTCGGTAATGGCGGTTTCGATCCGTGAGCTGTCCCGCGGTGGACTGAGTATTTTCGAAATTCTTGCGATTCGAAGCGGAGTTGCCCTTCTGGTCCTTCTTGTACTTTTGGCGGTGCGCCCTGATCTACGCGTGCACGCGCTGCCGCGGCGCATGGGGCTCAACATCTTCCGCAACACCGTACACTACGCTTCGCAATACTCCTGGGCGCTCAGTCTCACCATGCTGCCACTTGCCACAGTGTTCGCGCTGGAATTCACGATGCCAGCGTGGACGGCACTGCTTGCGGTTTGGTTTCTGCATGAGCGCATGACCCCGAGCCGTCTCGGGGTCGTCGTCCTCGGATTAATCGGTGTGCTGGTAATCCTGCGGCCGGGCATCGCTGGTTTCAATCCGGCGGCACTGTTGGTGCTTCTGGCGGCGTTCGGCTACGCCATCACTATGATTACCACCAAAAAGTTGACGATGACCGAGACCACTTTTGGGATTGTATTCTGGATGGCGGTGATTCAGTTTCCGCTTTCTCTTATTGGCAGTGATTCGGCTGCGTTTTTGCACTTCGGAACGCATCACATTTTGCCCGCAATCGGCGTCGGTACCGCCGGGCTTACGTCACACTATTGTCTGAGCAATGCCTTCCGCTCTGGCGACGCCACTCTGGTCGTGCCACTTGATTTCATGCGTATTCCGCTCATCGCGGTGGTCGGTTGGGAACTCTATGGTGAACGACTCGACATTTTCGTGCTACTCGGAGCACTGATCATCGTTTCGGGCGTCCTTTGGAACCTGCGTTCTGAAGTCGCAGGCGCCCACTGACAACAAGGCTCGCTCCACCGTGACTTTCAGACTAAAGTCCTCGCGCATGAAGGCGTCGCCCCGCAGATTCGCGGCTGCTGTAGCCGCGACAATTTCGAGTTTCGCGGCGGCGCACGCGCAATCGACAAATCCTGCCTGCCAACGACTCGAGGCCCAACTCGCAACTCTTGATCGGGGCAACGCTGATCCGGCGCGCGCCGAACAAATTCGCCGCACGGAAGATGCGCTTAATCGACAGCAATTCGAAGTCGATCGGCTGGTGGCGCAGTCACGCCGTATGGGCTGCGAAAGCTCTGGCTTCTTCTCGATTTTCAGCAATCCGCCGGCGCAGTGCGGCGGACTCATCCGGCAGACTGATCAGCAACGCAACACGCTCCAGCGCATGCGGAACGATCTGGAACGGCTTAATGGCGGCACCACCGAACGCGCCGCGCAACGTCGCGGCCTGTTGATCGCGCTTGGCGACAATGGATGCGGCTCGCAATATCGTTCCGCGGCGCTTGCCGCACAGCAAGGTGGGTTCTGGGACCGCCTGTTTGGCGACAACGGTGGCGGCAGCGTGGTGACAACTCCCCTTGGGCCAATGAGCGGAACCTTCCGTACCGTCTGTGTGCGAACATGCGACGGCTTCTATTTTCCGATTTCCTATTCCACCTCGTCGGATCGTTTCCGCGACGACGAACAGACCTGCCAACGCATGTGTCCCGCGGCAGAGGTGTCGCTCTACACCTACCACAATCCTGGAGAAGAGATTTCGCAGGCTGTCTCGCTGAACGGTCGCCTGTACACGGAATTGCCAAACGCGTTTCAGTACCGGAAATCCATGAGTCCCGAATGTGGCTGCCGCCGGCCAGGCGAAAGCTGGGCGCAAACGCTCAAGACGATCGGCCCTGACGACACGCTCGCCCCGGGCGACGTCGTCGTCACGGAGCAAAATTCCAAGCAACTTTCGCAACCACGCATCGGTGCCGATGGCAAACCGATCCGCGTGGATCAGCGCGCGCCAGCAATTGTGCCGGCACCCGCGGCTCCAGCACCAACTGCGGAATCGCCAGGTCAAACCGAGCCGACTAAACGCAGCGTCCGGACGGTTGGTCCTACATTCCTACCAACCCGATAGAAAACCAAGTTGTCAGAAATCGAATGCTTCTGATTTTGCCGGCTTACCCGTGATCAAGGAAACATCGGGTGCCGGCATCGGTGTTCCAGGATCGCGGAAGCGGTTGGTAATCGGATAGCGGCGGTCGCGCCCGAAATTCTTGAGTGTGACCTTAACGCCGGGGGCCGCCTGACGGCGTTTATACTCGGCAAGATGGATCATGCGTTCAACCCGCATTACGGTATCGCGATCGAATCCTGCTTCGACCACAGCGGATATTGGCTCCTCGCGCTCGACCAACCGCTCGAGAATTGGATCAAGCACGGCGTAAGCCGGGAGCGAATCTTCGTCTTTTTGGTTCTCGCGCAATTCTGCGGTCGGCGGCCGCGTAATGATATTCTCCGGGATCACGTGTCCGTCAGGCCCTTTGGCGCCGTCAGGTTTCCAGCCGTTGCGCAGACGTGCCAGGCGAAATACCTCGGTTTTGTAAAGGTCCTTGATTGGGTTGAACCCGCCATTCATATCGCCATAGAGCGTAGCGTAGCCAACTGACATCTCAGATTTGTTCCCCGTCGTCACCACCATGAGGTTGAATTTGTTGGAGATTGCCATGAGTATGGTGCCGCGCGCACGCGCCTGCAGATTTTCTTCGGTAACATCGCGCGGTAGCCCGGAAAAAACCGACGCAAGCACTGCTTCAAATCCTTCGACCGCCGGCGCGATCGACAATGTCTCGTAACGCACCCCAAGCGTTTTCGCGCAGGCGGCGGCATCGTCAAGCGATTCTTTCGACGTGAACTTGTAGGGCAACATGATGCAGCGGACGCGCTCCGCACCCAGTGCGTCCACCGCCATCACCGCGCACAACGCCGAATCGATTCCGCCAGACAAGCCCAACACTACGCCGGGGAATCCGTTTTTGTTGACGTAGTCGCGCAGACCTAACACACACGCCATATAGTCGGCGCGATCCGCCTCGACGGCTGCAACTACCGGACCGTTTTCACAGCGCCACGTACCATTGCGGCGGGCCCAATGCGTCGTAACGATCGTCTCCTGAAAGGCTGGAAGCTGAAATGCCAGTGAGCAGTCCGCATGCAGGCCAAATGAAATGCCATCGAATACCAGCTCGTCCTGACCTCCGACCTGATTGACGTAGACTGTTGGAAGTCCTTGCTCGGTCACGCGCGCCACCGCGATATTGAGGCGCACGTCGCCCTTCTGGCGCCAATAAGGCGAGCCGTTCGGTACCACGAGCATCTCGGCACCGGTCTCTGCCAGACACTCGACAACCTCCGCTCCCCAGATGTCCTCGCAGATCGGGAGTCCCAGACGCACACCGCGAAAGTTCACCGGACCTGGCATTGGCCCTGGCACAAAGACTCGCTTTTCGTCGAACACACCGTAGTTCGGAAGATCTACCTTGTAGCGTAACGCGGTGATTGCGCCGCCATCCAGCAACGCGACTGCGTTGTAAAGCTTGCCTGCGTCGAGCCACGGAGTGCCGAGCAGCAAGGCGGGCCCCCCGGCGGCGGTTTCCCTTGCAAGCGCTTCGACCGCCGATCGGCACGCAATCTGGAACGCCGGCTTGAGCACCAGGTCCTCGGGCGGATAACCGGCAATGAACAGCTCGGGAAAAACGACCAGATCTGCGCCTTGCCCAGCCGCTGCGACGCGCGCGCCCTTTGCCTTCTCAACGTTGCCGGCAATGTCCCCAACGGTCGAATTGAGCTGCGCCACAGCGATTGCCAGCTTGTCAGCAGAACGAGCGCTCATGACAAAGCTCTACAGCCTCGGCGTCCCAGCCGGCAATGGGGTGATTGCATCGCTGACCCGCGAACATGGATACCGCGCTGACATGAGCGGTCATCCAATCGTTTCGCCTATTTCGCCGCCGTTCGTAATCCGGCCCCGCCGCCGCTGAGAGCCACGGTTCCGGCTGGCTTCAAATTGTGGCCGTCGAATCGAAATGCCTGCAGATTCTTCTCAACCATGCATTGGATCACCACGGTCTTGTTATTCTTGCTAAAGGCCGCGCCCTGGCACCAATGCCCGACCCTGGCCTGAGCGACTTTTGCAAGATTGGTGCCCTTGATCGAGTAGATTTGCAGCAAGCCGTAATCATTGAATGCCGGATGGTTTTTCGGCCTGTTTGAGCCGTTCATTACGGTCACTGCCAAATAGGAACCATCAGCCGACATCGCGACGCCTTCCGGTGTCTGCCCGACACTTATCGTTTCGACAACACGCGGCGGTTTTGATTTGAGGTCAATGACGGTAATGGTGTCGATATCGCCCTGCCCGCCTCCTTGATTGCTGACCACGGCGATATCGCCCTTCGAGCTGATCTCGAGGCTGTAGGGTCTGACGCCACCAACCATGAACATCTTGCTATCTTCTACTTTGTTGCCGTCCACCGACAAAATCGAAATCCTGTGGTCGCCATCGCGAGTCACCAAGGCGCGCTTGCCATCGGGCGTGAATGCGACGTGACTGGGGCCGGACTTGGAATCGCCGAGCTGAATTTTGCCGGCCGGCGTGAGCTTGTTGCCGGCGATCGTAAATACCGAAACCGTACCTTCACTTCTGTTGGCGACCAGCGCCAGTGTGCCGGAGGAATTGATCGATACGCCCGCCGCACCGAGGCCGGCTTCCAACGTGGCAATCACGGCGGCCGGCTTGGCTTTAAGATCGATGACGGAGAGCTTGTTATCGGGGACAGCTTTTTTCCGATCAGCTGGATCGACTTTGAAAGCTCCGGTCACCAGCGCAAAGCTTACGTCGGGTGAAATCGCAACGCTCTGCGGTGGGCCAACAACGCTGGCTGGCGCCTTAACTTCGCCAATCACTTTTGGCGGCATGGCACCCAGGTCGATAATGCTGACAGTGTCGCCTGCGATGTTGTCGGGCACCACATTGACGCCGTCAGCTAGAACGGCCTTGTTGTCGTTCGCGGAAAGTGCGATCTGGGCCTCAGCGCTAAACGCGAACAGCGGCAACACGGACAGCGCGAAGACAAGTTTGGCCGTCCGCAAAATTTGGCGTTTCATAGAGCCTCCCCGGCTCGGGTGTCTTTATTGTGAAAAGCCTCAAGCCGCGCCGAGCCCGCAACCTGCCCGCTGACATTAACACCAATCCGAGAGGATTGCTTCCCGCCTCAGAGGCCGGCAACTGCCGGCACCGGCCTGGCTTGGCCGGACCTTTCCTTTTTCAGCAGTTCGGCAAGCAGGAAGGCGAGGTCGATTGCCTGCTCCGCATTGAGCCGCGGGTCACAGGCGGTGTGATAACGATCATTGAGATCGGCTTCCGTGATGGCGCGAGCGCCGCCCGTGCATTCGGTAACGTTCTGCCCCGTCATCTCAAGATGAACACCACCGGCATATGTGCCCTCAGCCTGGTGTACTTCAAAGAAGCTGCGGACTTCCTTCAAGATGAGGTCGAACGGCCTGGTCTTGTATCCGGTGGCGGAGGTGATGGTGTTGCCGTGCATTGGGTCGCATGACCACACTACGATCCTGTCTTCGCGTTTGACCGCGCGGATGAGTGGCGGGAGTAGCTCGCCAACCTTGTCGGCGCCAAAGCGGCCAATAAGTGTGAGTCGGCCAGGCTCGTTCTCCGGATTGAGAATGTCGATCAGACGGAGCAAATCGTCTGGCTTACTCGAAGGACCGCATTTGAGTCCAAGCGGATTCTTGATGCCGCGCGCGTATTCAATATGCGCATGATCATGTTGCCGCGTACGATCGCCGATCCACAGCATGTGACCCGATGTGGCGTACCAGTCGCCGGTGGTCGAATCCACTCGCGTCAACGCTTCCTCAAATCCGAGCAACAAGGCCTCGTGGCTTGTATAGAACTCGGTCGTCCGTAATTCCGGATGGCTTTCGAGATCGAGGCCGCAGGCCTGCATGAAGCCAAGCGCCTCGGAAATACGATCCGCCAATTCAACGTAGCGACGCGACTGCGGGCTATCCTTGACGAAGCCGAGCATCCATTGTCGTACGCTGCCAAGGTTGGCATAGCCGCCTTGCGCGAATGCGCGCAACAGATTTAGCGTCGCCGCCGATTGTCGATAGGCTTCGATCTGACGGCGCGGATCCGGACGACGGGCCTCCTCGGTGAAAGCGATGTCATTGATAATGTCGCCGCGGTAACTGGGCAATTCCTTGCCGTCGCGTTTTTCATTCGGCGAGGAGCGAGGTTTGGCGAATTGGCCCGCAATCCGACCGACCTTTACCACCGGCGAAGCGGCAGCGTAGGTCAACACTACCGCCATTTGCAAAAACATGCGAAAGAAGTCGCGAATATTGTTCGCGCCATGCTCAGCGAAGCTTTCCGCGCAGTCGCCGCCTTGCAGCAGAAAAGCTTCGCCTTTCGCGACGCGTGCCAGGTATTTTTTCAGATTGCGCGCCTCACCGGCGAATACTAGCGGCGGAAACGTCGCAAGCTGCTTTTCGACGTCAGCCAATGCCTGCCGGTCCGGATAATCCGGAACCTGCTGAATAGACTTTTTGCGCCAGCTATCCGGCGTCCAACGTTCAGCCATCACGCAATTACTCCAGCGTTTGGCGGCGTTATACACGACGGCGCCCGGCAGAAGCCAGTTTTTCCAACCAGTTCGGTTAGTTTAGCCCTTATTCGGCCGCCGCCTGGCCATAGGTCAATGCTTTTTCCCGCAGCGTGACGAGTTCTTCTGCCGCAGTCGGGTGTACCGCCATAGTGGCATCGAAGTCGGCCTTGGTCGCGCCCATTTTCACCGCGATCCCGACGATCTGGATCAATTCGGCAGCGTCGGCCCCAATAATGTGGCATCCGACCACCTTGTCGGTACTGCCATCCACGACAAGCTTCATAAACGCACGCGTATCACGCCCGGACAGCGTCGCCTTCATCGGGCGAAAGCTTGTCTTGTAGATGTCGACCTTCGCAAATCTTTCGACCGCCTGGGTTTCGGTGAGCCCCACAACACCGACTTCAGGTTCTGAGAACACCGCTGTAGGAACATTGGAGTGGTCGACCTCGGTCGGCTTGTCGCCGAAAACCGTATCGGCAAACGCGTGACCCTCGCGGATTGCAACCGGCGTCAAATTGACGCGATCGGTGACATCGCCGACCGCATAGATGTTCGGCACCGAAGTTCTCGAAAAGCTGTCAACTATGATTCCGTGGCGTTCGGAGATCTTAACTCCGGCTGCGTCGAGACCAAGACCTTCTACATTCGGTCGCCGTCCGGTCGCAAACATCGCAAGATCGACTACGATCTGCTCGTTGTCGGAAAGCGCAACATCGAAACCATGATTGACCTTCTCGACTGCCTTCACAATCTTGCGGGTAAGAATCTGGATGCCACGGAGCCCGAGCTCGCGCGTCAGGTGCTCGCGCACGTCCTCGTCGAATCCGCGCAGAACCTTCTCTCCGCGATAGACCAGAGTCACTTCGCTGCCGAGACCGTTGAAGATCCCGGCAAACTCAACTGCTATGTATCCGCCACCCTGGATCAGGATACGTTTCGGCAATCTTTTCAGATGGAACGCTTCGTTCGAAGAAATAACGTGCTTCTCGCCTGCGATCGGCGTGCCATGGTGGGGCCGTGAACCGGTTGCAATGAGAACCGTCTCGGCCCGAATACGCGCGCCGGTCGCCAAACGTACCGTGTGGGCGTCTTCGAACATGGCACGGCTTTTGATAATCTCGACGTTGTGGCGCTCGAGCGTTGTCACATAGGCGGCCTCCAATCGAGCGATTTCTCGATCTTTGTTAGCGATCAATGCCGCCCAATCGAACTTGGCCTTGCCTAATGACCAACCGTATCCGGCAGCGTCTTCGAATTCGTCCGAAAATCGCGAGGCATAGACCAAGAGCTTTTTAGGAACGCAACCGCGGATGACGCAAGTACCGCCAACGCGATATTCCTCAGCGATCATTACGCGCGCGCCATAACCTGCGGCAACTCGCGCAGCTCTTACACCGCCGGAGCCTGCTCCAATGACGAAAAGATCGACATCGTGATCGGCCATCAGCGCCCCATCACTAGTAAGGGCCGCCGAACAATTGCAAACGTCGAGGCATCAAAGCGTGTGACCTCGTTTTTTCAATTCGTCGCGCATTTTGATAATTATTTCGTCAGAAAGGTTGTTCGCCCATGTCTGCGCAAACTTCAGACCTTCATCTCCGACCTTCGGCTGCTCATTAATCAGTTTCGTACCAACCGGTGTCTTGTAGAATGCCAGAAGTTCTTTGAGCTCTGCCTCGGTAAAATGGTTAGCGTAAAGCTTGGCTACCTCGGAGGTCAGCTCGTCAAAGCGCGGCGCTAGATCAGCACGCATTTTGGCGGTGATCTCGTTTAGATCCTTGGACAGACTAGGGTCCTGCTGGAGAAACAGATTTTTCGCCTGCTCAACGACACCTGGGATCAACGGATTAAATAGCGCCATGGCACCGGTGACATTTACGATTTCCTTAGCCGTCTGAATGGCCGCCGGCGTCGCTTGCTGCGCATTGGCGGAAGGATTGAGCGCGAACAGCGTTACAGCGATCGCTCCCGACCTGAAGGCGCCTTTTATGACCTCGGTGATACTCATTTCGGAAACTCCATCTAGCTCGAGATTTCAGGGCTTTCGACGACTTCCACTCCGTCAGGCCCGCCGATAATAGCCATGTGCGCGAGGCCAATGAACAAACCGTGCTCTACCACGCCCGGAACACCTGAAAGCGCATGCGCCAACGCGGTCGGCTCGTCAACCCGGCCGAGTGCGGCGTCAAGGACCCAGTGGCCACTATCCGTGACCAAAACATGACCGTCTTTGTCTCGCCGCAGCATGAGCGGACCAGATCGTTGGACCGCACTAATGGCTTTTTCAACAGCGCGTTGAGTCGCTGCCAGGCCAAATGGCACTACCTCGATTGGCAGTGGAAAGCGGCCGAGCGTAGAGACCAACTTGCTGCGATCAGCGATCACAATCATGCGTGCAGAAGCCGCCGCAACTATTTTTTCCCGCAGCAATGCTCCGCCGCCTCCCTTGATCAAACAAAGGTCAGGACCGATCTCGTCGGCGCCATCAACAGTGAGATCAAGCTCGGGCGTTTCATCCAATGTTGTGAGCGTAATTCCACAACGTTTTGCGTCGACCATTGTTGCCTCCGACGTCGGCACCGCCACGATGTTAAGGCCCGAGCGGACGCGTTCACCAATAAGTTCGACAAAATACCGTGCGGTCGATCCAGTGCCGAGACCCACCCGCATGCCTGGGCTGACAAACTCAACGGCGCGAGCGGCGGCTGCACGTTTTTGGGCGTCGGCGTTCATTGGTACCGGCTCAGTAATTGATCCGCCTATCTAGCTCTGATCGTCCCCCCTGAATAGCTGGAATCTGCCCAGTGGCAGCCGCCACTAAATCGTCCTTGCAACGATATCGAACCAAGGCTAGCGATCCCATCATGGCGTTTGCTACGGTCGTTTTTGACCTCGACGGCACCCTGATTGATACAGCGCCCGACCTCGTCGAGACGCTTAATGTAATATTCGCGCGCGAAGGTTTCGCGACGTTGCCTTATGACACTGCCCGCAATTTGGTAGGAGCCGGTGCCAAGGCAATGATAGCTCGTGGCGCCGGGGCCGAAGGCCGCATTCTTTCCCCAGGCAAGCTTGATCAAATGTTTGCGGACTTCATCGCCTATTATTCCGAACATATCACCGATCGATCGCGGCCTTTTCCAGGGGTGACAGATGCACTCGACTCGCTCGCTGCGCGCGGCTGGCGGTTTGCCGTCTGCACGAACAAGCTTGAACGATTGTCGGTGCTTTTGCTTAGGCGACTCGATCTCGCTGATCGGTTTGTGGCAATCTGCGGTCAAGACACCTTCGGCATCCAGAAACCCGATCCAGAAATTCTGCGTCGGACCGTTGCGTCCGCAGGCGGAACAATGCGACGCACGATCATGATCGGGGATTCCAATACCGATATTTGCACTGCCCGTGCGGCCGGCGTCCCAATAATTGCCGTCGAGTTTGGCTACAGCGAACGCCCGGTTGCCGAATTTGCGCCAAACCGGACCATTAGTCATTTCGCGCAGTTGCCGGCGTCAATTGCCGCCATTTCGTCCGGAATCTGACGGTCGTGTAGGAAATTATGGTTAATTTTGGTAGGGTTTGCGGGGCTCCATGTTGCACCAGCATGACTGCGACCGTATCCTAGTAAGGGGCGAGCGGCTTCGAAGTCGCTCGAGTGGGATGGCTAAAATGATGTACCGAGTTTTTGCGATTGCGGGCGCCGCATTTTTGCTTGCGGCATGTTCGTCAAGCTCCGACTGGATGAATCTTGATGGCCTCAAGCCGGGGCCTTCTCTCGATACGGTGAGCCTCGAATCCGAACCGCCGGGCGCCGAAGCCAAGGCATCCAATGGCCAAACTTGCCGCACCCCCTGCGCGCTTGCGCTCCCGGTTGACGCCGCCTCTTCGGTCACCTTTACGCTAAATGGCTACCAACCGGAGACAGAAAGACTTGAAGTGATCCAGATAACTGGGGAGCCCACGAGACTGCGTCCCAATCCAGTTGTCGTTGAACTATCGCCGGCCGCCCCGACGGCAAAAAAGCCGGCGAAAAAACCTCCGCCGAAACGGGCTGCGCAATCGAGGCCCCCGGCAGCAGCGCCAGCGCCCGCACCAATGACGGCGTCACCGGCACCGCAGGCACAATCGCCCTGGCCCACAAACCCACCACCTGTGCGACAATAGTGACCAACGCGCCTTCGTGCCGCTGGCCTGATTGCCCAGAGGTCGTTTCTTAACGCTATGGCCAACACCGATCACTAGTCCTATATGGAGAGGACGATGGCATTGGCCAACGGCACCACCGAAATTGAACTTGATCGCGACGAGCGAAAGCCGGGCGCATTGGTTGACCCGTTCCAGCGCGCGATTACCTATTTGCGCGTCTCAGTCACCGATCGGTGTGATTTCCGATGCGTCTATTGCATGGCGGAACATATGACGTTCCTCCCGAAGGCGGAGATCCTTAGCCTTGAGGAACTTGATCGTCTGTGCAGCGCATTTGTCGCGAAGGGCATAACCAAATTGCGCCTGACTGGCGGCGAGCCCTTGGTCCGCCGAGGCATCATGACTCTGGTTTCGTCTTTGTCTCGCCACCTCGCGACCGGCGCGCTCAAAGAACTCACGCTAACGACCAACGGTTCGCAACTGCAGAAATGTGCTTCAGAACTTGCTGCGAACGGCGTCAGGCGGATCAATGTCTCGCTCGATACCCTCAACGCCGAAAAATTCAGCGCCATTACGCGCTGGGGCGATCTCGGGAAGGTGATTGCCGGCATCGATGCAGCCCAAGCGGCCGGACTGCAAGTCAAGATCAATACTGTCGCACTTAAGGGCGTGAACGAAGAAGAGATCGCACGCCTGCTCGAATGGGCTCACGGGCGTGGCATGGATCTCACCATAATCGAGGTCATGCCACTCGGCGACGTCGATGAGTCCCGTCTCGACCAGTATCTGCCACTGTCCATTGTTCGGGCGCGCCTGACAGAGCGGTACACACTTGAAGAGTCTGATTATCGTACGGGTGGACCGGCGCGTTATGTACGTGTGAAAGAAACGGGCGGACGATTAGGCTTCATTACGCCGCTCACTCATAACTTCTGCGAATCTTGCAATCGAGTCCGGATAACCTGCACCGGTACGTTGTACATGTGCCTTGGCCAGAACGACGACGCCGACCTGCGCAACCCGCTCCGCGCATCGGAAAGCGACGATCTCTTACTTGCCGCGATCGATGAGGCGATTTTACGCAAGCCTAAAGGGCATGATTTCGTAATCGATCGCCACCACCAGAACGCTTCACTGCCGCGGCATATGAGTGTGACCGGCGGCTAGATTCGGGCCGTCGAGCCCTGCTTAGCCAACACAATTGTCGGCCTTGACCAGATTACCCCCCGACAGGGCCAGTTTTTTGTGGCTCAGCCTGACAAGCAGCTGTCTTTAGACCAAATTCTCCATTGACTGCAGATGGAGGCATCGGATTAAGGTGGGAGGCTTGGCTCCGCCCCGCGTGTGGGGTGGAGGTCCGAGAGAGGAAACGTGCAGGGGCCGGGACAAGGTCCTGGGCTTCCGTGGGGAACGGGCGTGAAGGTTCTGCTTACACTCAGTCGCGGGATCGACTGGTTCAATACCCAATTGGCCGTCGTTGCGAACTGGCTGGTTTTGCTGGCGGCCGTCATCAGCGCCGGCAATGCCGCGAGCCGCTATATTTTTAGCGAAAGTTCGAACGGCTGGCTGGAAATCCAATGGTATATGTTCGCGGGCATGGTGCTGCTCGGGGCGCCTTACACACTAAAAATGAATGAGCATGTGCGCGTCGACCTCTTCTACGGCATGTTTGCATCGGAACGCACGCAAATCTGGATCGATATCATCGGCGGAATTTTCTTTCTGCTGCCGATTTGCGTGATCCTTACTTATTTCACGTGGCCGTGGTTCGTTGAATCCTGGACAATCAACGAAGCATCTTCGAATGCAGGCGGCTTGATCCGGTGGCCGGTGAAACTCTTGCTGCCAGTCGGATTCTGCCTGATGGCGTTGCAAGGCGTTTCAGAAATCATCAAGCGCATCGCGGCGCTCGAACATGTCATCGACATCGAATTCAAATACGAAAAGCCCCTGCAATGACCTGGATCGGCGAAAATCTCGCTCCGTTGATGTTCGCGGGCATGGTCATCTTCATGCTCATTGGATACCCGGCGGCATTTTCGCTGGCGGCGACCGGCCTGTTTTTCGGATTTCTCGGCATCGAATTCGGCCTGATCCGCCCTGACTTTCTTGGCAACCTCACATATCAGCTGTTCGGCATCGTCTCGAACGATCTGTTGCTGGCGATCCCGTTCTTTACCTTTATGGGTGCCATTCTTGAACGATGTGGCCTCGCCGAGGACTTGCTCGATTCATTTGGTCAGCTTTTCGGACCCGTGCGTGGCGGTCTTTCCTATGCGGTGATTTTCGTCGGCGCCATTCTTGGTGCCATCACCGGCACTGTTGCAGCTTCGGTCATCGCAATGGGCGTGATCTCGATGACGCCGATGCTCAAATATAACTACTCGGTCCGCCATACCATGGGTGTGATCGCAGCGTCGGGCACGATTACGCAGCTTATTCCGCCCTCACTTGTACTTATCGTATTGGCCGACCAAATGGGGCGATCGGTCGGCGACATGTACGCCGGCGCGATTGGTCCGAGCATACTTCAGGTCCTGCTGTTCTGCGGTTGGGTCTTGATCGTCAGTATAGTTTGGCCAAACGACGTGCCGGCGCTGCCAAAAGAGGCTCGCACACTCCAAGGCTGGCAGCTGTGGAAGCGCTGCATGCGGGGCATGATCCCCTCGCTCGGCCTGATCTTCCTGGTGCTGGGCACGATCTTTATGGGCCTCGCAACCCCGACCGAGGCCGGCGCCATGGGCGTGATCGGCGCGATCGCGCTCGCGTGGTTCTACGGTTCGCTCACATGGCCGCTGCTCTATCAGGGGATGGCGTCCACCATGCGTCTCACCGCCATGGTTGTTTATATTCTTATCGGCGCACGTGTCTTCAGCCTGGTTTTCCAGGGTGTCGGCGGCAAAGTTTGGATTGAAGATCTGCTGACCTCTTTGCCGGGAGGATCGATCGGTTTCCTGATTTTTGCAAATGCCTTCATTTTCGTGATCGCATTCTTTCTCGACTTCTTTGAAATTGCCTTCATCATTATTCCGCTGCTGGCGCCAGCCGCCGACAAACTCGGCATCGATCTCATCTGGTTCGGCGTTCTCATCTGCGCGAATATTCAAACGAGCTTTATGCATCCACCTTTCGGCTTCGCCTTGTTTTATTTGCGAGGTATCGCGCCAAAATCAATCAAGACATCGGATATCTATTGGGGAGCGGTTCCCTGGATCGGAACAATGGTTATCCTCGTTGCGATTGTTATTTTCTGGCCGTCATCGGTAACCTATTGGATCGAGAGGTCCACGAAGGTAGATCCATCCAAGGTCAAGATCGAAATCCAGATGCCGGAGATGCCGCCACTTAATTTCAAATAGAAAAGCCGACGCTGCGAAAAAATTGAGGCCCCGAAATCGGTTTCGGGGCCTCATTCGTTTTTGTTCGACGCTTAGCCTCGCGCCCGCGCGCGGATCAGGTAGCTATCGTAGCTATATTCCGCAACCTGCCACCACAGGTATTGATCGTTACGAAAGGCGACCATCGCGTCCAACACCTTCTTGAAGTCGGGATTGGTGGCTGCAACTTCGTTGTGCAGTTCAATCGACGCCTTGTAACAAGCATCCATGATTTGCGGTGAGAACGGCTTGAGTTGCGCGCCCCCGGCAACAAGACGCTTCAGTGCTTGCGGATTGGCGGCATCGTATTTCGCCATCGACCAGGTGTTGGCGTAATGCCCTGCTGCGATCAGGGCCGCCTGATACGGCTTCGGCAGCGAGTTCCATTTGTCCAGGTTGATGAAGGCAAAAATCATCGAGCCGCCTTCCCACCAGCCCGGATAGTAGTAGTGCGGTGCGATCTTGAAGAAGCCAAGCTTCTCATCGTCATACGGACCGACCCACTCCGCCGCATCGATGGTGCCTTTTTCGAGTGCGGGGAATATGTCGCCACCGGCGATCTGTTGCGGCACCACACCCAGTTTGGTCAGCACCTTGCCGGGGAATCCGCCGATGCGGAATTTCAGACCCTTGAGATCATCAAGGGTGTTGATTTCCTTGCGGAACCACCCACCCATCTGGCAGCCGGTATTGGCGGCCATCAGGGCAATAACATTGAATTTCTTGAAAAAGTTGTTGAGCAGGTCCATCCCCCCGCCGTGGATCATCCACGCCTGGTTCCCGCGTTGGTTTGGGCCGAACGCGACAGACGTACCGAATGCAAACGTCGGATCTTTGCCGAAGTAGTAATATGAAGCTGAGTGGCCGATCTCGACAGTACCGCTCGATGCCGCATCCAGGGCTTGCAGCGCGGGAACGATTTCGCCGCCGGCAAAGACCTGGATCTGAAATTTATTGTCGGTCGCCTCGGCAACGTTCTTGGCCATGACTTCAGCAGCGCCATACAGCGTGTCCAGCGACTTCGGCCAACTGCAGGTCATTCGCCATTTGATCTCGGGCATCGATTGGGCAATCGCCGGCGCCGCTAGTGCGCTTGCGGCGACACCAAGACCGGCAGTCTTTATGAATTGACGACGTTTCATCCCTTTATCCTCCCCTTTAGTTTTTAGGTGGAGCCCCACCAATCCCTAGTTGCATGTTCTAGGGAAGCTTGGACCATGACGGACCACGCTCGCTAAATCCAGTCTGCACGGGTTAAACGAAAGTTGTAAACGGAAAAGAGCGTCCCAATTTGGGCACCAGAAATGCAAGGGGCCAGCTTGGAAGCTGGCCCCGGCAATTTCTGCTGGTTTTCTTTCTCAGCCTTTTGCGCCGCTTCGGATCATGAAGCTGTCGTATCCGTACTCGGCAACTTGCCACCAGAGATATTCGTCGCGGCGGAATGCCTGCATCGAGTCCAGCACCTTCTTGTAATCCGGGTTGCTCGCTGAGGTCTCGGCATTCACTTCATTTGAAGCTTTAAGACAGGCCTCCATCGTCGCTTGCGTGAACGGCCGGAGCTGGGTCCCGTTGGCAACCAGTCGCTTGAGCGCCTGCGGGTTCTTCGCGTCGTAATCCGCCTGCTGTTTTGTGTTGCAGGCGGCAGCGGCCGCTTCAAGGATGGATTGATATGACTTGGGCAGCTCGTTCCATTTGGCCAGGTTGATGAGCAAATGGTTCGCCGTGCCGCCTTCCCACCAGCCCGGATAATAGTAGTACTTGACGATCTTATAGAAGCCGAGCTTCTCGTCGTCATAAGGTCCGACCCATTCGGCCGCGTCGATCGTGCCCTTTTCCAGCGCCGGATAAATGTCGCCACCGGCAATTTGCTGCGCGACCAGACCAAGCTTGCCCAGCGTTTTGCCGGCCCAGCCGCCAATACGCATCTTGAGGCCCTTGAAGTCTTCCGGCTCTTTGATCTCCTTGTTGAACCAACCACCCATCTGGCAGCCGGTATTGCCGGCAAGGAGACACTTGGTATTGAACTTGGCGCCAAAGTCGTCGATGAGCTTTTGGCCCTCGCCGTGGTAATACCATGCGTTCTGCTGGCGCGCGTTGAGACCAAACGGAACGGCGCAGAATAACGCCCAGGTCGGGTCCTTTCCGATGTAATAGTATTGGGCACTATGTCCCAGTTCGACGGTGCCATTTTGTACCGCATCGAGCACTTGCAGGCCGGGAACGATTTCGCCGGCGGCAAATGACTGGATTTGGAATTTGCCGTCGGTTGCTTCCGACACATATTTCGATACCAGTTCACAAGTGCCATACAGCGTATCAAGCGATTTCGGCCAGCTGGCCGTAAGCCGCCACTTCAAAGTTGGTGACGACTGCGCTATCGCCGGGGCGGCGATCGCGGTGGCGGCAGCGCCGGCACCCATGGCAGTCAAGAATTGACGTCGTTTCATTTGATCCTCCATCTGGGCGTCCTGACGCTTCGTCTTTCGCCCCTGAGCGAATACGTCCGGCAAGCCCATACAATGCTGCGGAGCCGCATACCACACAAGAAAGAAATTGTGGAAATCGCCTAGCCAGTTAGGCAAGCACTAAAACCAAGGATTCAAGCCTCAATTACGATCTTCGGCGCGGGGCGTCCGGCGACACCGCCCTTGAGTTGGGCAAGCACTTTGGTCGCAATCTCGCGGTAGATGCGGGCGTGCTCGCCGTCGGGGTCGGTCGCAACCACCGGCAGTCCGGCGTCAGACTTCTCGCGAATAGCCATATGCAGGGGCACTTCACCGAGAAACTCCACGCCAAGCCGCTCCGCCTCGTGCCGCGCCCCGCCATGGCTGAAAATGTCAGACCGTGTGCCGCAGGCCGGGCAGAGGAAATAGCTCATGTTTTCGACCACACCGAGCACGGGCACGTTTACGCGCTTGAACATTGCAACGCCGCGTCGCGCATCGATCAACGCGAGATCCTGGGGCGTTGAAACGATTACGGCACCTTTTAGCGGAACCTGCTGCGCCATTGTGAGCTGCGCGTCACCGGTGCCGGGCGGCATATCCACCACCATGATGTCGAGCTTGCCCCACTCTACTTCCCGCAACATCTGGGTGATGGCTGACATCACCATGGGGCCGCGCCAGATCATCGGTGTCTCTTCATCGATGAGGAAACCGATCGACATAACAGTAAGTGCGTGGCGCTCGATCGGTTTCAGACGGGTGCCGCCGATCGTTTGCGGTTTTTCCTTTATGGCGAGCAACTTCGGCAGCGACGGACCGTAGATATCGGCGTCGAGCATACCGACCTTTAGTCCCAGATCGCGCAAGCCAAGTGCCAAGTTCACTGCTGTTGTCGATTTTCCAACGCCGCCCTTGCCGGAGGCGACCGCGATCACAGCATCCACACCCGGAATTCCCGGCTGCACCTTGTCCGCGGGATGAGCGGACCGCTGCGGGTGGGTGGCAACGTGAGCCGGCTGTCGTCCGCCCGTGGCAACACCCCCAGCGCGCTCGGCAGTCAACGCGACCAGCGCTGACTGAACCCCGGGAACCGCACGCACAGCTTCTTCCGCCGCCTTGCGTACCGGTTCCCATGCTTTCACGGCGGCTGCATCCACCGTCAGAGAGAAAAAGACCTTTCCGTCGGAAACGACAACATCGGACAATACGCGAGCGTCTGGCAAAGCCGCCCCACCTGGCGTGGGGACTTTCGCCAAAGCTGCAAGAACTTGCTCTTTACTTACGGCCATGATCATCCATCCATTGGGCGCCACCATAGGCACCGCCGCGCGCCGGTCAATGTGCCCCACAACGAGACCGGTTGACGCGCCTGCCCTGGCAATGACCTATTGGCAGATAGGTATCGGCGTCAGCCGGCCAAGAGCTACCTGCAGATTTGTGAGGGAGATCTACGATGGCGAAAGTTGCGTTTCTGGGTCTGGGTGTGATGGGTTACCCAATGGCAGGGCATTTGAAGAATAAAGGCGGGCACGAAGTCACCGTCTATAACCGCACGGCTGCCAAGGCTGAGCAATGGGTCAAGCAGCATGGCGGCAAATCAGCCCCTACCCCCAAAGCGGCAGCTCAGGGCCAGGACTTCGTCATGGCGTGTGTGGGAAACGACAACGATTTGCGCGAAGTGACATTGGGGCCGAACGGCGCATTCGCCGGCATGGACAAGGGAAAGGTTTTCGTCGATCACACCACCGCCTCCGCAGAAATCGCGCGCGAACTATACGCTGCTGCAAGAAAGGGGGGCTTTGATTTCGTCGATGCACCCGTCTCCGGCGGCCAGGCCGGCGCCGAAAACGGCACGCTTACGGTGATGTGCGGCGGCGACGCTGAACCTTTCGCGCGAGGAGAGAAGATCATCGCCGCTTATGCGCGCGCCTGCAATCTGCTTGGGCCCCCTGGATCGGGACAGCTCTCGAAGATGGTCAATCAGATCTGTATCGCCGGGCTCGTTCAGGGTTTGGCGGAGGGCCTGCACTTCGCCAAGAAATCGGGACTGGACATCGAAAAACTTATCGCCACCATCTCCAAGGGCGCAGCTCAATCCTGGCAAATGGAGAATCGTTACAAGACGATGGCGGCGAACAAGTTTGACTTTGGATTTGCGGTCGACTGGATGCGTAAAGACCTGGGTATCTGTCTGGGCGAAGCACGCAAGAACGGCGCGCATCTGCCGGTTACCGCCCTGGTGGATCAATTCTATTCGGAGATCCAGGCCATGGGCGGTAAGCGCTGGGATACATCCAGCCTGATCGCATTGCTCGATCGCTGATTACAAATTCTCTCTCGCGCGCCGCGCTGGTCCGATAACCGAACTACCTTTTGGATTCATGCGCGCGCGCTCGGGCGAGCAGAGACGGCCGCGTGCCAACGCTTCACATTGGCAGCACCTTCCGGAATCGCAAGCCGACTCGGTTTCATGAAATCGACCGCTACCTGCATGGTAATGTCGGCGACGGTAAATCGATCGCCCGCGATGAACTCGCGGGTCGCAAGCTCACCGTCAAGCAGTTCTAGAAACCAGGAAACCCGGGGTTTGTTCGCTTCCGCCCAAGCCGGTACCTGCGGAACCTCCAGCTCCTTCATCGCCGGGTGGGTGTGTCGGAATACTGCCGCAACATTTGCCAGAAAATTGATCTCCGCCCGCCGGTTCCACATTTCGACAATTGCAGTGTCTTTGGCTCCGACACCGAATAGAGGCGGGTCGGGCTTAAGCATCTCGAAGTATCGGCAAATGGCAATCGACTCCGTGATTATGGTGCCGTCATCGAGCACCAAGGAGGGCATGCGTTGCAACGGATTGATCGCGGCGTATTCCGGCGTCTTGTGCTGCATCGCCGTGATATCGACTTGCTCGGTCGGTACCGCGACACTTTTTTCAGCGAGGAAAATACGCACGCGCCGCGGGTTCGGCGCCAACTTGCTGTCGTAGAGTTTCATGAACTGCTCCCGTTTCGACATTGTTTTCGTGACACCAAGCCGACCACGCGCAAAAAGCGCTGTCAAAGGCAGGTAACCAGTCGTTAACCAGAGTCTTTAGGCCCGTCTTAAGCTTGGTCTTAAGGATTTTGCGCAACGCTGCGCCGGTCTTTGTAGTTCTAGCGTCTATTTAATGCCGATTCCTGGCGAACAACCCGATCTGACTGCCCTGCCTCCGGAAAGCTCTCCCGTGAAGCGGCGCCTTGCCGCGCAATATGTGCGCGAGGCACGCGATCGCCTGACGTCGTCCACTGGCACCCGCCCCGCCTTCGACCACGAGCTGCTACGGCAATACGCGCAAAATCGAATTTCGGCCTCGTTGGTCATCTTACTCCTCGTGGCGACCGTCGGCCTCATGTCTGGGATATGGAGCGGCGCGGTCGCCGCTTGTACATGGACCGCGTCCGTCCTCGTCATTCATGCCGTCATGATTGCGAAGTGCCGGCAATTTCTCGAACGACCGATAAACGAAATTTCGGCGCGCGCGTGGCAACTTCGGTTTGTCGCTCTCGATTCGTTCTACGGACTGGCGTGGATGTTTCTACTGATCCACCCGGTCGCCGTCGACGAGGGCTGGAATACGTTCATGCTGTTCGTCATGCTTATGGTGGTCGCAGTCTCCAGTATGCTCGCTTCCAGCCTGCCGACCGCGGTTTTCGCTGCTACTTTTCCGGTCACTGCAGCGGTCGCGCTTGATTTCATTATCCAGGGTAGACTACGCGACTACATCCTCGCAATAATGGCACTGACCGCTCAGGGTTATTTCGCTGCGCTGACTTATCGACTCTATTCCAGCGCGTTGGCGACGCTAGAGGCGCGCGCGGAGAAGGATGCGTTGATTGGCGAGCTGGAACAGGCAAAAGCAATCTCGGACGAAGCGCGTCGGCGCGCTGAAGCCGCGAATATTGCCAAGTCCCGATTCCTCGCTCAGATGAGTCACGAATTACGCACGCCGCTTAATGCAATTCTTGGCTTTTCCGAAGTAATGAAGACCGAGGTATTCGGAGCGCATGCGGTGCGCGCTTACAAGGAATACGCATCTGATATCCATAACTCTGGCGTACACCTGCTTGGTCTGATCAACGAAATCCTCGATCTTTCACGCATCGAAGCCGGTCGCTACGAGCTTAACGAGGGATCCGTTTCGCTTGGAGCCATTGTCGAAGACTGTCATCATTTGTTGAAGCTGCGCGCCAGCAGCCGCGGCATCACAATCCACGAAATATTCGAGCCCGAGTTGCCCCGGTTGTGGGCTGACGAGCGTGCGATCCGCCAAATCTGTCTCAACCTACTTTCGAACGCTATCAAATTCACTCCGCAGGCCGGCGAGATCTGGTTAAAGGTTGGCTGGACTGCCTCCGGCGGTCAGTACATAAGCGTGAAAGATACGGGTCCAGGCATCCCGGATGAGGAAATTCCGATTGTACTTGCTTCTTTTGGACAGGGCTCGAATTCGATCAAATCGGCAGAACAAGGCGCCGGATTGGGGCTGCCAATTGCCAAGAGTCTGGTCGACCTGCATGGCGGAACGTTCACTTTGAAGTCCAAATTACGCATCGGAACCGAGGTTATCGTTACGTTTCCACCTGAACGGGTCGTGGCGGCGATGACACCGTTGTCTGGACATGCCCCCCCGATTGCATCGCCCACGGAGCCAGATCTCGGAACTGACGAGAAACGCCGGCTCAGCCGCCGGCCACTATTCCGAGCGGGCACCTGAATCTTACAACCTTGCGACAATCTCGCAATTGCCTTCTTGCCGGCGGTGCTTATGGTCGCATCCGAATTGGCCCAAGACATGCCCAAGATCGAAACACCTTGCGTCAAAATCTGCACCCTCGATGCCCGTATGGGCTTGTGTCTCGGCTGTGGTCGGACCATCGACGAGATCGCGCGCTGGGCGACCATGAGTCCTTCCGAGCGCATCGAGGTGGTGCGCAAGCTGTCCCCTCGCCTTGCAGCTTGCAACGCTGCCAAGACGACTGCGTCGATGAGATGATCCCGTGAGTCGCCGCCTCATCTGGTCACTTCTGCTTGGCGTAGCCCTTTCGTTGGCCGCACTGATCGCGAGCAGCGACCAGGACGCCATCACCAATCTGCTGCGGCACGACGTCGGCTCACTTGCGCTCAAGATCGTATTGGTGGTTTTTGCCGGCGGACTCGTGCTGACCTTATTCCGTGAACGCCTATCTAAGGCCATCGAGGCCGGGCTCTTTTGGGCCGTGATCGGTTTGCTGCTGGTGGTCGGCTACAGCTACCGTTTCGAATTGCGCGAAATCGCCGATCGTGTGGTCGCTGAATTGATCCCCGGCCACGTCGCCGGTCATGGCCGCAATGTCGAAGTCGTTCGCGGTCATGGCGGCGACTTTGCGGTAGCCGCGCATATCAATGGGACAAGAGTTCCGATGGTACTTGACACAGGCGCAAGTTCCGTACTGCTGACGCAAGAAGCAGCCAAGGCCGCTGGATTGCCCATCGAAGTGCTCAACTATACCGTCAACATCGACACAGCCAACGGACGCACCCGCGCAGCTGCTGTAACCATTGATCGCCTTGCGGTTGGTGGATTGACCGAACGCTCAGTGCCGGCGCTTGTCGCGCAGCCGGGCCAGCTGAAAAATAACCTCCTTGGAATGAGCTTCCTCAACCGGCTGCAAGGCTGGGAGGTCCGCGGCGATAGGCTTCGTTTGCGCGGCACCCCGTGAGTTCCGTCCGCTAGATCATGCTGACAGCAAATCGCAATGCGATGATGACCAGGAATATGCCAAAGGCGATTTCCAGCTTTCGCCGCGGCAGCCAATGCGCCAGGCGCACGCCGTAACTCGTTGTAAAGCTCGATACAGGCGCCATCAAAATAAATCCCGCCAACGACACGAAGCCTATCGACAATGGCGGCAGCTGTGCCATATGCGGCCAGCCGGCTAGCATGTAACCAATCGTGCCAGCGATTGTGATTGGAACGCCAACTCCGGCGGATGTACCCACCGCCTGATGCATCGGCCGACCGTAAAGGGTGAGAACGGCATTCGATATCGCGCCCCCGCTCACGCCGACCAACGATGAAAACAGGCCAGTGATGAGACCGTAAAATGCAAGCGTGCCATGGCCTGGCAATTCGTCGCCAAGCTTCCACCGTTCGCCGCCGGACAACATGCGCGCGGCAATGAAAGTCACAAAAACGAGAAACGCGATCTTGAATACAGATGGTGGAGCGAAAGATGCTGTCAATGAGCCGATCGCTACACCGAAGATCGCAGGCAGTGCCCAAATACGCACTACCTCTGGGATCACCGCTCCTTTCCTCTTATGCCCAAGATAGGAGCGCACTGTTGTAGGCACGATAATCGCTAGTGAGGTGCCAATGCATGTCTGGATGCGGACGCTTTCAGGTACGTCGAACACGCGGAACACTTCGTATAAAACCGGTACGATGATGGCGCCGCCGCCAATTCCGAAAAGGCCAGCGAGAATACCCACAAGTACGGCAGCACATACGATCCATAGCGCGAGGAAGGCGATCTCGCTGATCGGATATCCCAGCAGCATGTTTCCCCGGAAGAGAGATGTTAGGCAGGCGCGTGTCTGACTTAGGCGGCGATGTGCGCCAAATTGTCTTCCCTATCCAGCACCAGCGCCAGCGCGTCGGTCAAGACGGCAGCACTGGCGCAAGGCTTGATGGCTTCGGTCGCCAGGTGTCTCCGGAACGCGCGCGCGCCTGGCACCGCGCGGAAAAGCCCCAGCACGTGACGCGTAATCGCGTGCAATCGCACGCCACTTGCCAACTCGCGCTCAATGTAGGGAATCAACGCAAGAGCGCCTTCTTTGGGCGAAGCAAACGGGGTCGGCGCTCCATAGAGAGTCGGGTCCACCCCGAGCAGGCGCCATGGTTCTTGATAGGCGGCCCGCCCCATCATTACGCCATCGACCGTACCAAGTTCACTTTTTGCCTGCTCCAGCGTCGCAATGCCACCATTGAGCACAATTTCGACGTCCGACCGCGCGGCTTTGAGCCGACGCACCAGCGTGTAATCGAGCGGCGGCACCTCGCGATTCTCTCGTGGAGATAGTCCCTTCAGCCAGGCTTTGCGTGCATGCACAATCAAGGCATCGATGCCAGCAGCCTTGAGCACATCGGCGAACGCAAACAACGACTCATCGGGATTCTGCCCGTCGATCCCGATGCGGCATTTCACTGTCACCGGAATCCTAACGGCATTCTTCATTGCGGCGACGCATTCGCCCACCAGCAAAGGTTCAGCCATTAGGCAGGCGCCGAACCGGCCGTCCTGCACCCGGTTGGATGGGCAGCCAACATTCAAATTGATTTCGGCGTAGCCGAAATCCTCGCCGATACGCGCGGATTGCGCGAGCGCTCTCGGATCGCATCCGCCGAGCTGAAGTGCCACCGGGTGCTCGAATTTGTCAAAACCCAACAAACGCGCGCGATCGCCATGCAGCACGGCGCCAGTGGTTATCATTTCAGTGTAGATCAACGCCCGACGCGTCAGCAGCCGATGGAAGAACCGGCAATGCCGGTCAGTCCACTCCATCATCGGCGCGATACAAAAGCGCCGATTCAGCGCTTTCTGGGATTTTTGTTGTTTTTCAGTCATTTCAGCAGTTTTGTTCACAGCTCACGTCCGCGGCGATGCGGTTGCCCAACCCGCAATTAGATGAAGTCGCGGCGCCTTATCTCCGCCCCCGATAGGCGGCATCGTACTGGCTTAACCCGCGAGCTCGAAGGGAATTCTCCGCTTTGGCTCAAAAAGCAGACGTTTGCACCGCAAGTTGCCATGTCCGCTCCACCCCGAAAGCGACAACGATTGCGTTCTTCAGCATGTCCGCTTTGTGGACCAATAGCGGCCGACGTGAAATGGCTTGCAAAAGAAAGACCGCCGTAAGGCGGTCTTTCGCAAATCCGATTGGATGTTTGATCAGGAGCTATGTTCTTGTGAAGCCTAATCGGCTTTTCCATGTGCGAGGCATGCCGGCACTTGCTGCTGTGGCGGCGAATTGCCCTGCGGAGCCGGCACTCCCGCATTCAGGCCGGCCTGCTGCAGCCGCGTATACATGCCGCCTGCATCCTCGCAAAGAACGAACCGCTCGCGGACCAGATGATCGATCGCGCGCGCGAGCTTGCTGCGATACATCTCGAACGAGGGATAACGTTCCTGCACGGATGGACGCGGATCGCCCGCGGTCACGCGTTCGGCGGCAGTTGCTTTGAAGGGGATGTACTGCCCCGAGGACTCGCATCCGTCGTTCGCCCAAACGCCGGACCGCAGCCCCCAACCGGTGTATGTCGCCAGTGGCACTGTCAGCTCTGGCAGACGAATTCCAGCAATATCGTTGCCGTCGCTGTCAGTTTTCGGCACATAGCTGGGATAAATCGGACCGTTCGCTGGATTGTCCTCGTAGGGGGGCGTGATCTTCGGCGGGTTGATCGTCGGAATGTAGGTTTTGTAGAAATCCGGTCCATAGTTGAACCGATAACGAGTGGTTTTCAAACCGGTATACGTAACACCGGGGATTTGCGGGAATCCCACTTTTGATTGCGGCAGCGGGGGGACCAGAGTCCCGTCAAAAAACCTGGGAATCCGGGTCGGTGGTGGCTCGATGCCACGTGTCACCCACTGATCAAGATCTTCCCAAAGCGCCCGCTGGACCGGCGCGGAGTCCAGTGGATTGAGGAATTGCTGGCAAGCGCCTTTTGACGTCGGATCTCCGGCACCGCCGTGCTGCTTGCTCGACAGGAGATACAGCCGCGCGTCGGGGTGATCGGGCAGATCGATTTTCCCCAGCGGATCGGTGTGGAACAGCGAGGCGGCCTTAACCCAGTATTCATTGGCTGAATAGAACTCCATCGCCAGCGGGCAGGTACGACTTTCGCTGCATTTTTTATATCGACCGTCGATAGTGCGGGAGATCGGGTCGAAGAGCGTCTGGTTCGCGAATGGGAACAGCCCTTCGAGATACAGCAAATCCTGTCGATTGCGGTTGGTGCGCTTGGTCTGGGACCACCGGTAGTTCATGTTGAGGCCGTCGCCCGCCGCTATCCATTGCATCATTCCGTCAAAAACTTTCCGCCCGTGTTCGTCCTGGTTGAAACCCAGATGGACGAAGTCGTTGAGAGTGCGGCCTGGCTGTGAAGAAGTTTCCGTGTAGATCCGCGTGACGTCGTGGGCGAGCGGGTTCGGCGTGCCGAAATCGTCGACGGTTGCGTAACGCAGAAACGAGTTGAAGTCGCGAATGGCCGCGAGACCGAGGCCGTTCACCGTTGGATTTTTCGCTATATAGGAAAACTCGTAGATATCGTTGTTAACGAAATTCCCGGTCGTCAATTTGATGGCCGTATTGGTCGAATCGGTATACGCCCAGCCGGAGGCGGGAACGGCGTTTGGCAGGTCGTCCAAGTGCACCCGGTGCGTCAATTTTGCGTTCGCGGGGTCCTGACTCCCCGAAGCGGCAGGATAAGTCAGTGGGAACGTCGCTCCCCCAGTCACGATATACTCGTAAGCCGGACCGGTAATCGTCTTCGAGACCTGATCTTGATATGCGACTGGTAAGATTGCCGTCGCCACGAGGCCGTCTAGCGGGCCGAGGTTATTTTCCCAGCCCGTCCACACGGTCGTGTAGCCGCGCGTCCAGAGGAACGAGTCGGCTAATACCCCAGGGTCCGTGAGTGCTGCCGGGTCATTGGTGCCCGTGGGCGTATTGTTCAGCGTCTGGTACGTCTTGCCCCCTCGGTTAGGCGGCTCGTACATCATCTTGTGATTGCCCTGCTTTAGATTCAGCGGTTTTAGAATATAGAAATTGTGCTGATAGGTGACTTTCCCGTTCGTCAGCGGAGCGAATTCGATGTCGGTGATCAGCGAATTTTGCAGACTGTTTGGATCAACCGCGCCGTTCGCGTAGCCGCTAATCACCTCATACTGTCCGACACCGGGAAACGAATATCCGCCGAATGCGATACCTCTCTTCAGGATTACGATCTGGGTGGTGCGAGCCTGGACATCAGATGCCCCGGCCAACATGCCAGTTGCGAGTGCGGTCGCCATTCCGAGTGCCAGCAGGTTGCGCTTGGTGATGCGTGGCACGTGCGTAAATAGCGTATCGTATTCGAATTCAACCATGTTTCTCTCCCTTAATGCTTATTTGGTGGCCGTTTCAGTCAGGTCGATGTCCCCCGACCCTTCGGTCGAGGGACGTCGCTTAGCGGACCGTGGGGCTTACGGTAACAATCCTTTCGACGCCTGAGTGAACCAGGTCGTCGCGTTGGTGATTGCTCCCTGCGCATCGGAGGCCAGCATCAGCCGCTCGCTGACCAATTTGTTGACAGCAGTGGTGACGGCGTTGGTGTAGCCGGCGGTGCTGCCATAACGCTCCTCGAGCGAGAGGCGGGGATCGCCTGCCGGACGCTGAGCTTTGGTGACGGCAAACGGGACGTAGCCGCCTGTGAGGTCGCAGGCGTCGCCTTCGCTGAAGCCGGCCGCTCGCACATTCCAGCCTGTGTAGGTGCCGAGGGGCGCCTGGAGGATATGGGAGCGCAGACCGCCGATATCGTTACCGTCGCGGTCCACCTGGGGCGCGAGTGGTGGATACTCCGCGATCGGATGCGGCGGTTCGACCGTGATGATTCCGGAAATATCATCGGTGTCGTACTGCGGACCGCGGAAGAAGGAGAACCGCGTGTTGAAGATTCCTTGCGGCCCCGTCACTCCAGGAATAGCCGGAAACTTCACGTGACCGACCGGCACCAGACTGCCGTCTCTGAGTAGCGAGACCCTGCTGTCCGGTGGCACGTGTCCCCTGCCAACCCAATCTATCAGTGCAACCAGGAGCGCGCGGATATTGTAAGTATAGGTATTTGCGTTCGGCAGTTGCTGACATATCCCCGTGGACGCTGGAAGTGTCGCCACCGGCGAGAAGCCGCCATGCTGGGTGCTGGAGAACTGATAGATACGTACATTCGGAGGCTGCTGCAGGTCAAACTTGCCCAACGGATCGGTTGTGTCTCCCGCCCCGGAGGACTCCCAATACTCAATGTCACTCATGGTGTGAACGATCTTCGGACAGGTATTGCTTCTCGCGCACCGATCGAGGAGACCACGATATTCGAATGTCAGAAGATCAAACTTCGGGGCGTAGGTTAGCGGTGAGTCGGGACCGGGGAATTGCTTCTCGGTGTGCTGGGTCCCGGCTAGGCGACCGGGTTGCGAGAAGCGGATATTGATGTAATTTTCCACCGCGCCGATATGCGGCTGCATACCGTCGAAGACCTGTTGCCCATCTTCGCCCAGGTTAAACCCGAGATTCAGATAGGTCCGCAATAGCCGACCGCTCTGGGAGATGCCGTTGAGCAGCGAGTAGTTGATTGCTCCCGCGATCGGATTTCCTGCACTGGCCTTTGAGCGACGGAAGAACGTGGCTACGTCCCGGATCGCCGCCAGACCCAGTCCCATCACGATCGGATCTTTCGCCGTGTAGATGAGCTCATAGATGTGGTTGGTATCGAACCCGTTCTTCAGGCACACCTTTTGCGGGTTCGCGACACCCGGGAACGGCGTGCTGGTGCAATCGGCGAAAGCCCAGTCACTGTTAGGGATAACCGTGCGCGCATCGTCCTGATGCACACGCATGGTCATCGTGAGTCCGTTGTTGTTCGTTGTGACGCTTGCGTATCCCGGCGTGTTCGAACTTGACTCGGCGAGAATGTTCTGCGTCGAGGCCGGAGCACTCAGCACCCATTCCGATCGGACCACGCCGGTAATCGTCTGGCCCTTATGGGTCGCGACCGGCACACTGACCATTGTCATCAGCCCCGGATTTGATGCAGGCGCGACGAGATCCGCCTGCCATCCTGCCCACACAAGGGTCAGGCCTTGGTTCTCTAAAAATCCGTCGCCTTGCGGATTGGCAGCAGTGACCCCGATATTATAGAAGCCCGGATCGAGTTCGTTGCCGCGGTTGACAATCTCAAAGAGCATCATGTGGTTGCCCTTGCTCTCGTCGACCGGCTTGAGGATCTGGAATTTTGTCGAATACTCCACCATGCCTCTCGCGTTGCGGGGCGCGAGCTCGATGTCCTGAATGATCTTGTTCACCGGACTGAAGGGATCAACTTCGCCGAACGCGGTGCCGGTGACGAACTCGTAGGCGCCAACGGAACCGAAGGTTGCGCCGCCGTACGCCGGTGCAGTGCTCGAGATCGAAATTTTTGTGATACGTGCCTCGGCCGGTGACAACAAGCCGAGCATCAGCCCGCTCGCGGTCACGAGCAAAAGCTCGCGCAACCGCGTCCTTGACTTCCGTTTCATGATTTCCTCCCGGTATTGTTTGCAGCTATCTTCGTAGCCATCGTCCCTCACAGCAGTTTTGCTGCGAGGCCAGCGTCTCGCTTCCGGGAGGTGGACTGCGACACGTAGGCTAAGAGATATCCGAACTTATCGAGAGAAATGTATTGAGCCGCCCCCGCCCCCCGCGACAAGAGGCTAAATCGTAAGTTACGAATGCGCACTTCCGATTTTTGGCATAGATGTATTGAGGATTTGACATAGGTTCGCCGCGCCGCAAAAATTTTTCAGCGCGAAGTGGTATTGGGTTCCTTGTCTCCCGCAACAGCCAATTGTTGGTGCAGCGAAGGCTTCATCAAAATATGGCGCTAAATTTCAAACAATTGATTTCGATGGCGCACATAGGCAGTGCACTGCCTTAGCGGTCTTGATCAACAAAATTTCGATTGGGACGGGTCCAACGGAGCGGGACACCGCCGTAGTAATTATAGAAACCGCCAAAGCCATAGTCGAAAGGCCCATCGTAGCCATAATAGTACGTGCCGGGATGGGAATAAGGATCGGGCCAGCAAACCGTGCGCCAGTCGCAACCATAAGGCCCGCAACGATATTGGCGACGGCAGGCAACGTCTTGGACCAACTTGGCATCTGCTGATGAGTGCAGAATGCTGCCTGGTGATGCAAACGTCATGGCCTCGGCGTTTGGAACAAATGACCGGAAAACAAGAATGGCGAGCGCCGCACTCGTTGCAGAAACAATCCCGCGCATTGCTTCCTCCACTCGGATAGGTGCGTATTCACACGGCTAACAAAACATAGCGAAGCGTGCGTGATCCTCACGGTACGTTCAACCGGTTATTCAGATGAACGTTGGCAATTGCGCGCTCTTCACCCGATCTTATGCGAAGAATTTTCCCGCCGAAAGCTGGTTTTTTACGGATCGATCCACCCCGGCATCAATGGGCAGGGTAAAATGGAATACCGCTCCGCACGGTGAATTCGGTGTGGCCCAAATACGCCCCCCGTGAGACTCGACAATCGATCGGCTGATCGTGAGGCCGATGCCCAGGCCGCCAGACTTCGTGGTGTAAAAGGGATCGAAAAGACAATTGAGATTGCGCGACGAAATCCCCTTCCCCGTGTCACGAACCGAGATAAGAACATTATTTGAACTACTTTTTGTGGAGACGATAACCAAGTGTCGCGACCCAACGGCGGCCAATCTCAATGCTTCGATCGAATTGAGGAACAGATTGAGCAGCACTTGTTGGAGCTGAACCCGATCGCCACTGATCGGCGGAACGTCATCGGACAGTTGCGTCTGTATCAAAATTTGATTCTGTCGAATCTCTCGATCAATCAACACAGTCGTAGCAAGGATGATCTCGTTTAGCCTCAGGCGCTCACTCACGGGAGGCTGACCTTTGGTCAGATCGCGGACCTGAACAACGATCTTACTCGCCCGATTAGCGTCCCTAACGATGTTGGTTATGTTTTTCCGGGCCTCATTCAGATCGGGTGGTTCTGCGCCAAGCCAGTGCAAACAGGCATTGCCGTTGATCAGCACCGCGGTGAGTGGTTGATTAACCTCGTGAGCAATATTGGCAGTCATCCCTTCCAACGTGGTCATACGCGCAACATGCGCGAGTTGCGATCTCGCCTCAAAGGTCGCCTCCTTTTCCATTTCAATCTTAACCGCAAGGCAGGTTGTCGCGGCAATCGCCGCCAGGCTGATACACGTGTTTATGACACCGGCTTGCGATGGAGCGACATCGATCGTCAAAAGGTCGCTCAGCAGCGTGAGTGCGATACACGCCAAGCCGACAAATACGATACCGCGCTTGCCGCAAAATTGCGCGGCAATGAGCACGACCGCCGTATAAAACACCGGGCATGCAATATCCAATTCGGTTATCGTATCGGCAATAAAAATTGCAGTGGCGATCGCAATGGCTACAAATGCAAGTACCCAGGCCGTGCTCACTCGTAACTCTTGGGATACCATACAAAAGGCTCCGCGCCTTCAAATCACGTGAAAGCTATTTTCCGTAGGAGTACCAGTGAGCCATCTATAGCCGAGCAAAATTCCAATTCGGTCGTGCCCCGTGCCAATGGCCGATGCCCACATCAGCTTGCGCGTGAAGATCGTCGGCCATCCGCACCAGATCCACCAACGTTTGAGCTTTCATCTTATGCATCAAGTGAGCTCGATGAACTTTGACCGTAAGCTCGCTAATCTTAAATTTGGCGGCGATCTGTTTGTTCAGACGGCCTCTAACGACCTCAAGCATGACCTGACGCTCACGCGCCGTCAGCAGCGCAAAACGATCTTTGATTTCGAGTAAGATCGTTTCCGTTTGTCGCCTTGCCCGATCCTGATCGATTCCAGCATGGATTGCATCTATCAAATCCTGATGACAAAACGGCTTCGCCAAGAAATCGATGGCTCCCGCTTTAATTGCTCGTACCGACATTCTGATATCGCCGTGCGCCGAAATAAATACAATCGGGAGAACGACATTTGACTTGGCCAATTCGTGCTGAAAGTCGAGTCCATTGAGCTCAGGAAGCCGGACGTCCAGAACAAGGCATCCCGGAACATCTGGCCGTTTGAAACTTAAAAATTCCGCTGCTGAACTAAAAGTCAGCACATTTAATTTGATTGAGCGAATAAGACTGTCCAACGCCTCCCGTACGGAGGGATCGTCATCAACGACGAACACAATGGGTTTGTCATCTTTTTTCACGGCTACGCACCGGCACGAAATGGTGGTTCAGATTTGACCGTGTCGCCCGCGGTTATTCGGCCACGAGCAATCACCTTGGCGAAAAAAATCGCGACAGTCGTTTAAAATTTTTGCGTTCGCCTCCCAGGGAATCTTTAGCCTTGCAAACCTTGCCTTGTCACATAAACGGCCCATAAAAAAGGGACGGTTCCTATTTCCAATGCTGAAATTATGAAGGGTAAGCTCTTTGTAATGAGGTGCGCCAGTACCCCTTTCGCTTGGCTTCGAACAGCATTGAGCTGCGTTCGTTTTGGTGTCCGTCCTCAGTCATAAATCCGTTGTGATGGAATTACGAACGCGTTCAGCGAAACGGGCCAGCGTCGCGAAAAAAAAGGGCGGCTGACGCCGCCCCTTTCCTTTCTATACGTTTGTTTTCAATGGCTGTCGAATAAGTCCTTCTGAATATTCGCCGCCTGGAAAATGTAGTCGCGCGAGGCCTCGAGCTGGCTGCGCAACTTGTCGAGATTGACGTCGAGCAGCCGCCCTTTCCACTTGCGCACCTTGCCCGCGACGATCACCGTCTCGACGTTGGTGCGGTCCATCAGCGAGACGACCGCGCCGGGTACATGGTTAAGCGGCGCCACGTTGATACTGGTGGCGTCGAGGATGATGATGTCGGCTTCCTTGCCCGGCGTGAGTGAACCGACCTTGCCGTCGAGCCGTAATGCCTTGGCACCGTTCATGGTGGCGTAACGCAGCACGTCCCGCGTCGTCAGCAGGCTCGGCGCATTGGCCGGCACCGAACAGCTCGGTGCGTAAGGATAACCTGGCCACGGACAGTTTGCCGCCGTCGGTGAAACCCCCCAATTGTTCGCTTGCTCAAGGTCGAGGGAGTTTCCCGACTGATTGAGGATCATCTGGTTGACTAGCTCGCGCTGCATGTTCATTGCCACGCGCATCTGGGTGAAGAAGTCCGCCGTCATCGTGCATTCAACGTCCACGGAGAGTGATGGCTCCATGCCGAGGCTCTGCATCTTGAGGATCGGCGGCATACCGTGCCGCATATTCATTTCAATCGGGAAGGCGATCGATACTTGGGCGCCTTTGTCCTTCACGGCCTGCCAGCCCTTATCTGACATCCCGGTCATGTGAATGAACAAGTTGTCGTTCCCAAGCCCGATTGCTCCGTTGCCGCCCTTGCCATCGGCGAGCGCGTCTAAAATCGGGCGGATGCTAAACGGGGAGAGAATGTGCGCCGCGATCTGAAGGTTGAGCGAGCGCCCAATCGTCCAGGATTGGTCGGTGGTCGGATTACCAAGGTAGACCTCGCCGCCCATGATCATGTGCACGAGCCCGTTCTTCGAGAGATTGCTGCCCTTGCCCCCGAACCACTGTTTGATGATGCGTGTAGCGTCCCCCGGATAGGCATATCCGGGCTTGGGTGGAGTCGGTTGACCGGCACCTTCGAAATAGCCGAACGCCGCACGGCGCCCCGTATCGATTAGCGCCTGGATGGCGGCGTCCGAATGCTGGGGCGTGTGATGAATCTGTGAGACGTCATGGACAGTCGTGACGCCGTCGTCGAGCTGCGAGAGTCCGGCGAACAGCTCATTAATATACACGTCTTGCGGCCGGTAGACGGGAGCGAATGTGAGGAGAATGTATTCGTAGTAAGTCCTGCTCCCGCTTGGCGAGCCCGTACTATCGTTTATGAGAACGCCGTCGGCGAGCCAGCTGCGCAGCGAGGTCTCAAACTGATGATGGTGCGTATCGATGAAGCCGGGCATCACAATCTTGCCGCGCGCATCGATCACTGAACCACCGGCACTGCCTAGATTCGGTCCGACAGCAAGAATCTTCTTGCCCTCGACAAGGACGTCGGCGTTAGCGAACCCCCCTACTATTTTGTCCTGGGCCCCCGGAGAGCTCGGGTCCATCGTCATCACGGCGCCGCCGCGAATGACGTAGCGACCGCCGGGCCCGCCGCTATTCTGGGGTCCATCATCATCACCCGCCGCAGCGGGACGCGGCGCAAATAAATTGAGCCCCGAGGCAGCGACACCCGTCGCTGCTGCGACCTTTAAAAAATTGCGTCGTGAGTTGAAATGGTTTTGACGAAATCCGGCATTGCATAACACGCACATGCTGTCGCCCCCCTGTAGCGGATCATTCGTTGTGATGACCCTGAAGTTATTCTGCCGTTGAACCGAACGGCTGTATAGTTGAATCGTTATTGGCGCGACGCTTGCTGCGATAAGCCAGACATGCCCACCGCCTTATCCCACACTCGTTGCACGTCGTTTGGTAGGGGCCCGCCCATTGGCGGCGGCACCACCACACCGAGATCTCGGTTCACTGCGGGATCGACGATGACCGCTCAAGGCAAAATTCGCGGCCGACAAAATCAAAAATAAAAACTGCGTAAATCCGTGGTATCTCCGTAATCCTGGCGGGCTCCCCGGGCTCGTCAGAACCGATTTACAACCAGCAGCAATGTGGGCGCCAGGTTTCTATCATTGCGGCTTTGGCACCCATTGAATTGCCAGCTCTTGACCCATGTAGATTTGGTCTTGCGTCAGCTTGGCAGCAGCGGCGTCACGAATTCGCAAATATTGCTCTCGATACCGCGCGGGGGCACGTGCCGCCGCCAAATTCAACCACTTGTACGCCAGGATTCCATCCTGCCAAACCCCGTGCCCTTTGTCGTACATCAGACCAAGAAAATGTTGTCCTATCGCATCGCCCTGCTCTGCAGCACGCAGGTACAGATCCGCAGCAACTTCGAAAGATTGAGGAACGCCAAGGCCGTGCTCGTATCTAAACCCTAACATTGCATCTGCCCTGGCTTTTGCTTGCGAGGCTGAAAGCTTGGCGTTGGTCGTCTTCGCCCCAGCGTGCTTGGCGCGGCTGGGATTTATCTGCTCCTCGGGCAAACCAGCACTGTTTGCGCACGAAGCCGCGTAGAGCCAGAGCGCCAGGGTGGCGGTCAGTAACTTTGCAGCCTTTTCCATTTTTGTTTCTCCCACAGCGATCCCAATTCGCTCCTATTGCACCAAGCCCGCAGAAGGAATTTCAAAAAGCGCTTCCAACAGCCAGCCGATCCAAATTGCCGGCGCGAGGAACAGGCCGAATGGTAGCTTCGCTTTCAAACCAGCGGACGGACGCCGCCCATATAAGAATCTCACAAAGTATACTGCGATAGCCGCAAACGCGGCGATCTCAATGGCTACGGGGAGCACCCACCAGTCGAGCCACACACCTGCAACACCCGCGAGTTTTACGTCGCCGAGTCCAATGCCGTCATAGCCGCGAATTCGACGATACAAAACCCGCAGACTCAGTAAGGCTATGGCCATAACGGCGCCACGTAACGCCGCGTTGGTGAGCGATTGCAGGACAAGGCCGGAGTCTTGCATGGCGGCATTCACGAATCCAAGGGCCAGTGCCGTGGCCGTCAATTCGTTCGGAATGATAAACCGCCGGGCGTCGATAACCGCGATTGCAATCATAAGAATCGCTAGGCCACCGCCGATCACTCCAAGCGCATTGGGGAGCACGATCAAGCTCGCGGCAATGCTTGCGACCCCTACAAGGAGGATGGTGAGCTCATCCAACGTAGGGGTTGTCGCCCGTGTCTGCGAGATCAAAGAAGACCAACGCGTCAACATTTTTCAATTCCATTGCGCACCGATTTCATAGGCCAGCACAAATTACCGAACGAGCGGCGCGGTTCGAGACACTGTCGGCGGTGGAGATTCAATCGTGCCGCGCAATTTGGTCCGGAATTCCTCAGCGACGAAACTTGCATCAACCGCATCGCGTATGACCTGCGGGCGAATGAAAATGATGAGTTCGGTGCGGACGACGGTTTTTGTTTGGTGAGAGAATAAATCACCTACTTTTGGAATTTGATCCAACAGCGGAATGCCGCCGCGATCGAGCTCGTTCTTCTCCTGGATCAGGCCGGCCAACAGCACCGTTTGACCATTGGCGACCGAGACCGAACTCTTGACTTTGCGCTGCGAAACGGTCGGCGTCAGCGTACTGGCGGTCGCGTTGGTGGCCTGGCTGATTTCCTGCTCAACATCGAGGCGCACATTGCCATTGGGGCTCACGCGCGGAATGACGCGAAGAATGATGCCGGTGCTGCGATAATCAATCGAATTGACAATCGTGTTATTTGTACTGGTTGCCGAATTGAGGACGTTCCCGGTGCCGGTCGAAACCGGGATCTCGTCGCCTACAAGCAGCGTTGCCACCTGATTGTCGATCACAACGAGCGATGGATTCGACAATATTTTGACATCGGTCACCGCGTGCAGGGCGTCGAGAATAACCTTCGGCTGCGATTCCGGACCGATCAGAAAATTGAAGCCCGGAAACGCGCGATTGAGAAACGCTGATGCGACGCTAGTGGCGACGCCGCTGGCGTCAGTGCTGGTGGTGGTGGGCAACGCGCCTGGAGGCGACGTCGGGATGTTGTTCACGCTGAAATTTTTACCCTGAAGAAAAAACTGAACGCCATAGCTCAGAGTATTGTTGAGCGTGACTTCCGCAATCGTTGCGTCAATACCGACTTGCGCTTGCGGCTGGTCGAGTTGCCGGATCGTCTGCTCGACAAGGCGATAATTTTCTGCACTTGCGTAGACCAACAGCGAATTCGTGGAAATGTCGGCAGAGATCTTGACCCCTTCCAAAGCCCCCTGGCTTCCGCTTGATGCTGTTGTATTGCGAGAATCGAAAACGCTTGCCGCCGAGCCGCCCGCCGCTGTCCCCGCCCCTGTGGTCGCTCCCCCGAAACCACTTGATCCGGTGCCGAAACCACCCCTGCTGGACGTACCCGCCGTCGATGATTGTGTGCCCCCGGCGGCGGCCGACAGACCAGGCAGCCGGTCGGCGTTGGACGAAGTCTTTGATAGGCCCCCGCCCGGCGCAACTTGACTTGCTCCAGTGTCGAACGATCCCGACGAGCCGCCACCGAAAATATCACTGAGCACGCGCGCGAGCTGCCGGGCCTCACCATACTTGACTCGATAGACGTGCACAGCGACACGCGTTGGATCGGCCGTATCGAGGCGCCTGATCCAGGTCTCTACAGTGCGCAGCATCCCCGGCTTACTGGTCACCGCCAGAATTGCGTTTCTGCGGGCGATTGGCTGGAATTTGACCATATCCTGACTGAACCCACCCTCCTTGGAATCCAGTATTTTTTCCAGTTCAGCGATGACCGGCTCTGGATTGCTATTTTGAACGGGGAAAATTCCGACCGATTGTCCGCGCATCCAATCGACGTCGAAGCTCAGCGCCGTATCAATGGCTGCACGACGCTCGGCGCCACTCCCTTGAATCAGCAGCATATTACGTGAGGAATCGACACGAACCGCTCCGGGTTTGGTGGCAAAGCTGTCGAGCAGCTTGATCAGCGTAGTGGCGGACACATATTGCAGCGGCACAACGGAAATCCCATAGCCTGCTTCGGCGCGCGCGATTTGTGAGTCTAAATTGCCGCCAGCAACGGCATCACTGACAGGAATAAGCCGATAGCCCGCAGTATCTCGCACCATCGCTATACCGCTCAGACGCAATGCGGTTTCAAAGACGAAGAGCAAATCAGACTTGGGAATAGGTCTGCCGGAAGCAAGACTTATGGAGCCTTGCACGCGGGGGTCGACGGTGTATCCGACCTTCAGAATATCGCCGAGAACGGTCTTTGCGACCGACGCGATCGGAGCGTTCTCGAAATTAAGTTCGTATCCCTGCCCGTTCGTCGTCGGCTGCGGTTGCGGCGGGGGCGTCTCGATCGGTGATATTTCTTCGGCCGTGAAAATTTGTGGTTTGGCAGTTGCAGCGCCGCCTTGAATGCCTTGGCCCCCTCCCTGCGGAAAGCGCGGAAGTAAATCTTGATTGCGAATGTTGTCGCTAACGTCGGGCTTGTGCTGCACGTCGTTCCAAAACGGAAGCGGACCGCAACCCCCAAGCAAGGCAAGACTTAGGGCCAAGAGTGCGGCCCATAAGCCGCCGCCACGCGGTCGGATTACGCACAACGACATAGCGTCTGATACTACCCCTGCTCACCCGGGCTTATGACAAAAGCGCGAGCCGCCCTTCAATCTTGCCTCAGTTATCGAAGCCCCTTCGCCTCCCCGTCTCATATCACTTGTATACCGAAAGCCTTATCCGAATGCATGTCAACCACCTGTTGCAACTCTGTTTTTCAAGTCGGGTGGCACCGTCGCCACACCTATCATACCGACGTACCGGTGGAATGCACCGCTAAAGCGCAAATAGAAGCGATTCCCGTCAGGCGGCGAGAGTGGTCATCTGCCGAAAAGGTTCCGAGACCGAACTAGCTGCCCCTGAAAACAGACGTAATTGCTTCACCTGCAGCGGGCGCATTTGGTGAACGCTAGTTACCAGTAATTACAAGCCTACTTACTTGTGTTTATGGCCCCCAAAGCGCGAGCCGTGCTCAATGAAGGAGCAGCGTAACAGTTACGCGAGGGAGGCTTGTATGTCTGCTCAAAATAAGCTGCGAAAACACCTTTATAGCTCAGTTGGGCCAGCTCTGCTGGCGGCGATGTCGTTTGCAAGTACCAGTGCGGTAGCGGCCCCGTGTACGGGTCCGGGAGCGCCGACGACCACACAAACGAAATGCCTCACTGCCGTTACAATTCCGGGCAATCCGCTGCGGTCTTTCGACATCAGCTGGGTCAACCCGGATCGCGCAGAGTATTATTTTGCCGATCGCTCGAACTCCGGAATAGACGTCATCGACACGCAAACCCTGAAGTTCAAGCGGACCATCGGGGGATTTGTCGGCGTCGTACTCGCCCCAAACGGCACCGTGAACAACAATCTTTCCGGACCGGATGGCGTTACGTCTCATGGCCGCTGGCTCTACGCGGGCGACGGCAATAGCACGCTCAAGGTGATCGACCTCAACAACCTTGGGACACCAATCCAAGCGTCGATTTCCACCGGCGGGACGACGCGAGTGGACGAGATGGCGTTGACAACGGATGGCAAGCTCCTAGTCGCGGCCAACAACGCCGAGGATCCACCGTTTGCGACGCTTTTTAAAGCGAACGGCGATGCTTCGACAAACAGTGCGTCAAAGATCGCGAAAATTACCGTTGACGCGACGATTATCCCGGCGGGCGCCGGCTTATCGCTCGAGCAACCGGCATGGGATCCGAGGACTCAGCGCTTCTACAACTCGATCCCGGTCATTGCCAACAACCCCACGGGATGTAACTACGGACAGCTGTCAGGCCCGATCACGTGCCACGGCGGCTTGCTGGTGATCGATCCGAGCGCAATTCACAGTGATACGACGTTCGGCGCCTACAATCCGACCACGGACACCGGGGTTGTGGCGCTTCCTGCCTGTTCGCCAAACGGTGCTACAGTCGGGCCGGATGACAAGGTGTTGATGCTGGGCTGCACGCCGGGAAACAACCCGAGCGACACCCAAACAACGATCATCAGTGCAAAGACTAAACAGAGCGTCAGCGTCAACGGCATCACCGGATCCGATGAGGTTTGGTTCAACGCCGGCGACAACCGTTACTACCTCGGCGCCAGCAAGGCTGGTCTGGCCGGCCTCCCGGGAATCACCGGAGCGGTGCTGGGTGTCGTCAACGCCGGAACGAAGTTCTTCATCGAAGCGATCCCGCAGTCGGCCAACTCGCATTCGGTCGCGGCTGACTCCAAGAGAAACCTTATCTTTGTTCCACAAGTGGCGCCCACATCGGTGGTTGGAGCCGGTGGTGACACGACGACTGTTGGGGCGGGAATTTGCGGCGGCAACTCTGGCTGCGTCGGGGTCTATCAGCATAAAGTCGACGACGATGATCACGATGGGGACGATGATCACGACAAACATGCGGATAACCGCTAGTGATCACCAGCTTCGCAAGAGCATTGCCGATGTAATTTACTAGCGAGAAGGCCGGAGCTGTCGCCCGGCCTTTTTGCTATTATAGGCCAAAATTGGGTCTATTTGGTTGTCAGACGTGGGGCAATCGTTCTGATGTCAAGCGATGCAGGAGAACCGGTCCAACTTCTGGCGGGCCGAACCTGTGGCGAATGTTCATTGTGCTGCAAGCTTCTCCGGATTGAAGCTTTCAACAAACCGGTTGGGACATGGTGCGCTCACTGTGCCCCGGGTCGCGGCGGTTGCACGATCTATGAAACGCGGCCAACCGAGTGCCGTGATTTTTTTTGCGCCTGGCTCACATCACCTGCTCTCGGTCCGGAGTGGCGGCCCAACAAGTGCAAGATGTTCGTGCGGCATGAGGGCAATCTCGTCGCCATTCACGTCGACCCGAGCGACCCCGCCGCCTGGCGTCGCGAACCATTTTTTCAACAGATCAAGATATTCGCCACGCGGGCCGTGGACGCCAATCAGCAGGTCGCCGTCTACATTAAAAATCGCGTTATCGTCATCTTTCCAAACAAAGAAGTTGACGTAGGCACGATGAATCCCGGCGACCATCTTGTGGTCAGAAAACTCGTCGGCCCGCGCGGCAGCGATTGGAACGCTTTTATTGAGGTTGGCGCGGGCCGTTGAGCTTGGTCATCCGGTTCAAAGCAAACAAGCACTTCGGCACTTATTGCTGTTTACCGATCAATGGTCCTTGCCATGGTCACCATCTCCAGGCGGCGGAATCACTGCGCGCATCTTTGCGACGGTGTATTGCTTGACCTTGAGCGTCCATGGTGAGTCCACCGCTGCCTGAGCCCCGGCATAGGGTAGGAACAACGTCAGGTTCGAAACGTAGAGCGTCTTTCCATCCTTGCTGAAAGCCGGGCTTGCCGGGAAAAGCAGACCGCGCACGATGCCGCTGTCGTCGATTCCGTTGAAATCTCCCAATTTGGCGATCACCTTGCCGGTCTTGTCGAGGACGATGATGTCGTCCTCCTGGTTGGCGCAGACCCACAGATTGTCCTTGCGATCAATCGCGATCCCGTCCGGCGCATTAATGCCCGTAATGAAAATCGAAGCGGTACCTGCTGTTCCGTTCGGATTCACCGGAATCTGGATGATCTGATGAGTTGCGGTGTTTGCGACAAACAAAATTGTGCCCGCATTGTTGAACTCAACCCCATTTGCGCCGAATGGTGGTGTCAGACCGGTGCCAGGCTGAAGCAATGGATCACTGTTCCAGGCTGTCGGACTTCCGCCACCAGGACCCGTTTTCCAGATAACACCATTAAATGAATCCGATATGTAAACATTCCCGTACTTGTCGAAGGTCAGCGCGTTGAGGCCAGAACCCGGCACTACGGGAGTGAAGTCAGTTGAAGCACCGGTCACCGGATTTACGTGCAGTACTTTGCCTGCCCCGAAGTCGAGAACCAAAAGATATCCGTTGACTGGATTGAAAGCCAAACCAAGCGTGTGCGGGCTAGAATTGGCAATGGGCACTTTGCGGACTAAATTGCCGTTCGGCTTGATGACGAAGAGCACAGAGTTGCCGCTGGCGATCGCGCCCTTCGCGTTGAAACCAAAACTTGTTACGTAGATGTTGTCGTCGGGACCGACCGTTAGGCCTTCAACGCTGCTTGGGACCCCTGGAGTTACATCGGGCAAGACCGCCAGTACATCGACGTCGCCTCGGTCCCAGGCACTCGCTGGCGCCGCCGACAGGACTCCAATCAAGAAAGCAGCCAAGCAAAATCTATTCATGATTACCTCCCGTATTTTAAAGTTGTTTTCCCGATACCGTCGGGCAGAGACACTCAAAGCTTGCGACAATTCACCAGGCCGGTAAATGGGCGTCGCGTGAGACATGGGCGGTCGCGTTCGCACCCGTGTCACGTTTTTCCAATAAATAAACAGGCCATAAATGAGAGCCCCCGCCCCTTGCCCGGCCTGGAGGCGTTATCAGTCATAGCCACCAGCCGCGATGCCGCTATAATATCAAGCAAATAGCGGGACCAAGAAACGCGCCAAGTGAACATGGTGTTCGATCCGACGATCGAATTGACAAACTACGTCCGCAGCAAGAACCACCTTGCCGGCGAAACGAGTTCACTTAACCTTCAAACGCATTCACGAGACGAGCGGACACTGCGCAAATTATGGGAGATGTCCGAACTCTCCGCCAATGATTTCGCCGACAAAGTGGCGGAATTTTTCCAACTCTCACGAATTAGTTTGCCGGATCTTTTGGCCGCCCCGGCCTTGGCTAAGCAGTTCTCCGCCCGCTTTCTTCGCGAAATGATGGTATTTCCGTATCGTTCGCCGGATGGGGCGGCGATGCTCGCTGTCACCGACCCCAGCGATTCCGCCGCCGTTCGCGCAGCTGCGATTGTGCTCGGTGAACACGTGGGCGTCAGTATCGCATCATTCGAAGATATCGAAACGGCCCTCGACCAGCGCCTCACTGACGAAGACGCTGCTGCGCCCGGAAGCGGTGACGTCGCGGTCGCCCGCGACGATGACATCGAGAGCCTTCGAGACCTTGCCAGCGGAGCGCCCGTTGTTCGCGCGGTCAATGATCTGCTCGAGAAAGCTGTCGAGCTGCGCGCCAGCGATATTCACATCGAGCCGTTCCGCGCAGGACTCACGGTGCGAATGCGTGTCGACGGTCTATTGCGCAATGTGCCGGTGCCCGCGAACGTCTTGCCGCAAGCCATTATATCCCGCGTCAAGATCCTAGCCGGTCTCAATATCGCGGAACGCCGCCTGCCACAGGACGGCGCGGCGCGTGCTCAGGTGGCAAGATCCGAACTCGATCTCCGCGTCGCCATCATGCCGACACAGTACGGCGAATCGGCCGTCATTCGTTTGCTGCCTAAAGAAACCGGTTTGCTTGCAATCGAAAAGCTGGGCTTTTCGCGGACTGACGAGGCGAAACTGCGGGAGCTGCTGACGCTTCCGCACGGTATGATCGTTGTCACGGGACCGACGGGCAGCGGCAAAACGACAACTCTCGCCACCGTGTTATCGGTTCTCAATGAACCGACTCGCAAAATCCTTACCATTGAGGACCCTGTCGAATACGAACTTCAGGGTATCAATCAATCCCAGGCAAAGCCTGCGATTGGTCTGACATTTGCCACAGCTCTGCGGGCCTTTGTTCGCCAGGATCCCGACGTCATCATGGTCGGCGAAATTCGTGACTCGGAAACCGCGGAGATCGCAATCCATGCCGCGCTAACGGGTCATCTTGTCCTGACCACCTTGCACACCGAAACCGCCGCAGCGGCGGTGCCACGTTTGCTTGATCTTGGGGTTGAAGGGTTCCTGCTGAAATCAACGCTGCGAGCTGTCATCGCCCAGCGACTCGTGCGCCAGCTGTGCGACCGATGCAAGACCCGAAGAAAATTGTCAGCGGCGGACTTTGCTGCGGATCCTCGCTATAGCGCAGTCGGCCTAAAAGTCGGAGAAACAATTTTCGAACCCGGCAAATGCGAGCGATGCGGCGGCACTGGCTATCGTGGTCGGATAGGAGTGTTCGAGGTTCTGCAGGTGACGGAGGACGTTCGGCACCTCATCAATGTGCAGACTGACTCTGTGACGCTCGACAAAGCTGCGATGCACGGGGGAATGACTACGATGGTCGAAGACGGGCTGGCAAAGTGCCGAGCCGGAATGACTTCTCCGGCCGAAATTCTGCGTGTCACAACAATACGGTAGTGCGATGCCAAATTTTCGCTACCTTGCGATGACCCAGAGTGGCGAGATCGTGAACGGATCGATTTTGGCGCCAACAGCTGCGGAAGTTGCCCATCGCATCGAATATCTCGGTCTCGTCCCGATCGAAACGGTCGCCGAAGAAGGCAAAGCCGCCGTTCGGGGCACCGCGCTTGGCTTCTTCAATCGACCACGCGCGGAGGACGTTACGATTTTCACGCGCGACCTCGCACTGCTTCTCAAGGCCGGCGCCCGTCTTGACACCGGACTGGAGTTGCTCGCCGACGACACCGATATTGGACGATTGCGTCCAATCGTGAACAAAATCCGCGCCGGAGTTCTGGCCGGAGAAAGTTTTGCCGACGCGATCGCGCAGCATCCGGCTTTTTTCCCGCCAATCTATGTGGCGCTCGTGCAGGTCGGCGAGACCTCGGGCAAGCTTACCTACATTCTCGAGATGCTTGCGAACGAACGGATGCGAGCGGAAGCCTTGCGGCGCAAGGTTACGGATGCCCTGCATTATCCCGCATTCATTCTGCTGGCGGCATCATGCGTGTTGACGTTCTTCATCTTGTTTGTATTGCCGCAATTCTCCTCGGTACTCCGCGACTTCAACGCGAAGACCGATTCCATGATCAACGTGTTTCTGGGCATTTCCGATTTCGTGCGCGGGCACGGATGGGAAATTGTAGTTGCGCTGTCGATTCTGATCCTTGGCAGTTGGGCGGCGCTGCGCCGGCCTCATGTCCGCGCCAGAATAATTTCCAATCTGGCGCGGATGCCGGGGATATCCTCGGTGTTCAATTTTTACCGGACATCCCTATTCTGTCGCAATTTGGGTATCTTGTTAGGCAGCGAAGTCACGCTCACAGCAACGTTACGAATCCTGGTCGACATTATGTCGGTCACTGGCGATTCATCGATCTGGCTGGCCGCTGCCGATCGCGTTCGTCACGGCGGTCGGCTTTCAGATGCGCTCTCGGCCTCTGCGATATTGCCTCCTATGGCAATTCGCATGATCCGCATTGGCGAGGAAACCGGCCAACTGTCCACCTTGGCTACACGGATTGCCGAATTCTATGAGGCAAAGCTGCAACGCAGCCTCGATCGCGTGGTCGCCGTCGTTGGCCCGCTCGCTATTATCAGTATCAGCATCGTTGTTGGCGGTCTTATTGTGTCGATCATGACCGCCCTGTTGTCCATAAGCCAGATCGTCGAATGATGAAGATAAGGTAGGTTCGCTATGACACACATCGAAGAAAAGAAGGGCAAGATCCGGTCCCGTTCGCGCAAGGACGGCGAGCGTGGGTTCACGCTCGTCGAAATTCTCGTCGTCATTACGATCATCGCGCTTATCATGTCGCTGGTCGGACCACGCGTGCTCAACTATCTGACGGAATCGAAAGTCAAAGCCGCAAAGATCCAGATGCAGAGTTTTTCGAGTGCGCTCGATCTGCTCTACCTCGATACCGGACGGTATCCATCATCGGCCGAGGGATTGGCCGTGCTGGTGAAGCCGACAAGTGCCATGGCCGGATGGAACGGTCCTTATCTCAAAGGTGGCAGTGTGCCGAACGATCCTTGGGGCAAGCCCTATCTCTATCGGTCGCCGACAGAGCGGGCCAAATACGAGATCATGTCGTATGGCGCCGATGGGCAGGAGGGCGGGACTGGAACGGCAGCGGATATAACCTCGGCGAGTAATGAGTAGCAGCGGCCGCAAGGAAGAAGGGTTCACCCTTCTCGAGACGGTTTGCATCATCGCGGTCATCGCAATGATGGCTGCGGTCTTGCTGCCAAATATTCCGCGCAACACGTCGCGCCCACGCCTTGAAGCTTACGCGATCGAGACGGCCTCTTTACTCAAGGCGGATCGCACCGCGGCGATCCGCCACCGCGCCCAGGTTGCGACGCAAATCGATACCGGCACGCGTTCGCTGCGCTCCGGTTCGTCCGGACAGATCCTCCGCGTTCCCGATGACGTCGTGTTCGAAGCCCTCTTGCCCAGCCGCTGCAATGGCCGGCCTGCGCTTTCGACTATCAGTTTCTTTCCAAACGGAATTTCATGCGGTGGTACGGTGACGCTTTCTCGGCTAGGCGCCCGTTACGAGATACGAGTGAATTGGTTGACCGGAGGGATCGAAATTGTGTCGACAACCACGTCCTGAAATCGGTGACAAAGATGCCGGTTTCACGATACTCGAGGTGTTGATCGCAATTGCGGTCGTGGCCACCGTGTTGACTGCAATCGGTGCTCTCACCGGGGCAACAACACGCGGCGTGCGTTCAATCGAGCAACACCTGGTCATTGTCGAAACGGCGCGCAGCGTGCTTGCGAGTCTGCAATCATCAACGCCGCTTTCCTCGACCGAGACCGCCGGTGAGTTGTATGGCAATCGCTGGCGTTTGGATATTTCTTCGTTCCCGGTCGGCCCCGTTATCCCTGATTCCCCATGGGTTCCAGCGACCGTAACGGTCCGCGTTCAGTCGCCTTCTGGTGCCGCACTCAATGTGGAGACGGTTCGCCTGCAACCCAAGACCAAATGATGTGGAAACGCTTGCGCACACAACGTGAGAAGTGTTCGGGCTTTACGCTCATCGAAGCCTTGATTGCGGTTGCTTTGATGGGCGTGATACTTGCAGCCCTTGCTTCCATCACATCGCAGTGGCTGCCGAGCTGGAATCGTGGAATCGCCAGGGCACAACGAAGCGAACTCGTCAGGATAGCACTCGACCGACTCATCACTGACCTTGGCGCCTCGGAGTTCATCACACCAAACCGCGACACCAAGACGCCGCTCTTCGATGGAACGGAATTTTCTGTCACCTTTGTCCGAACAGCGGTCGGGCCCAATGCCCGTCCTGGTCTCGAAATCGTGCGCATTGCGGCGATTCCGAACAAAGGCCAGCCGGTCTTGGTCAGAGCGACGAAGCCATTTGCCCCGCTTGCCTCGAACACAACTCAGCTTCCCGACTCTGACTTTGCCAACCCGATCGTTCTTTTACGATCGCCATATCTCGTTTCGTTCGCCTATGCTGGACGTGACAGAATTTGGAAAGCGACCTGGCAAAATGCCGAACAATTGCCAGCCGCCGTTCGCCTGACGGTTCGTGACGCGACGTCGGGCCGGACATTGACGATCTCGACGACTGCGCTGGTTCATGTCGAATTGCCGGCCGCGTGCGCAGGCCCCAAGAGTAAAGACGATTGCGGGAGCGGACCGGGGCAGCAACCCGAAAATGCTCCGAACTTGCCTAATCCGGACAAACAGCGGACGTAACCGTGCGTACACCAATCCGCTCGATCAGAACTTCGGCTCGCGATGGCTTCATCATCGTCGCTGTTCTGTGGATACTGGCAGCGCTTGCGGCGCTGGCGACGATTTATTCGATCTACATCAAAAATTCCACTCAGTCCGTTTCTTTGATGGACGACGAGCTGCAGGCTGAAGCGCTGGTCTCGGCAAGCCTCGAACTCACCGCGTACCAACTTGCCGTTCCAAAGGACGCTCAAGGCGCGACAGACGTTCAACGCCAATCAGACTCTCAACGGCCGCCAGACGCTCAACGCACAACAGACCCTCAGCGCCCGACCCGCGGTCAATTTGGTTTGCGTCTGGGCCGGGCCAACGTCCTTGTGAATTTCATTTCTGAGGCAGCCCGTATTGATCTCAATGCAGCTCCCAAGGCGATGATCGCAGGTTTTTTTGCAGCGCTCGGTGCACCGGGCGAGGACGCGGATCGTTACGCCGATCGAGTCATCGGTTGGCGTCAAACTCCGAAGCGATCGGACCAGGCCGATGAGGCAGCGCTTTACCGGTCGAGCGGACTGACTTACCAGCCGCGCGGCGCGCCTTTTGCTCATGTCAATGAGCTTTGGCTCGTGCAAGGGTTGCCGCCCGCATTGGTCGCCCGGGCGCTACCGTTTGTAACGGTCTATAGCGGCAAGGCCGACATCAATGCTTTCGATGCGCCTCCCGAACTGATCCAAGCCCTGCCGGGCATGACGCCATTGCGCGCGGCCAGTTTTCTCAAGCAGCGTGAGACGGCCCCACGCGACAAAGATTCGTTGGCGCGGTTGCTCGGCCCTGACCAGCCTGGCGCCTCGGCCGATGGAAGCGACGCATTTCGCGTCAAAGTCAGCATTGCATTCCAGAATGGTTGGCGAACGGGATCGGAAGCAGTTATCCTTTTGGGCGGCGGCGATGGACCCTATCAGGTCCTGTCGTGGCGCAGCGACGGCGACACTGATCAGTCTCAGCTAGCAACGACACTAAGATGAACCTTTTGCGTCAAATCATCGAGGCGATTTCGTTCTGGATCGATTCGGTCGCGGCAACGATAAGCTCGATTTTCGAACGGACGCTGTCGCATCGTCGCGTCAGTCTCGTGGAACACGAGATCGGCGCGTTCACGCTGCACTTGGTGGATGGGGGGAAGAATTCGAACCTGCCCGACGAGCGGGTCGAGATAGCAAACGGATCCCTCGCAGAGCCTTTGCCGCCAAAATGGCTGCCGATCTTGCGCGGCAGCCGTGTCGAACTTGTTCTGCTGTCATCCCGGTTCCTTTTTCGACCGCTTGAACTCCCAAAGCGTGCCGCCGAATACCTTGACGGAATCGTGCGGTCGCAGATCGATCGTCTGACGCCTTGGACAGCGAGTGAAGCCGTCTATAGCTGGACCCAGCCAATCGACGCCCCGAACGACAGAATAAATTTGACGATCGCCGCGACGGCGCGATCGATGATTGCGCCGTATCTGCGCGCGCTCTCTGGCCTCAATGCCGCCTCGATCGTGGTGAGTACAGCGCAGTCCGAGTCAGACCTACAGGCCGCTCCGATAAGACTTCTTGAGCAAAGCGTGGGCAGCGCAGTCAGTGTTCGCCGCGTTCGGTCGATCCTTATGGCGATTTTTCTCCTCAGCGGTCTTTCGGCTGCGGCTTCCGTCGGCTTTTCCGCGATTGCCTCAGATAACCTCGGCGCCGAACAACAGGAGCTGATGCGAAAAATCTCGGCGCGCAAAGCCGCGATGCGAAATATTTTCGAGGGGTCAACTCTGCAGGCACTCGAGCAGCGCAAGCAGACGACTCCATCAAGTGTCATTGCGCTTGAAGCGCTTTCGAAGTTGCTTCCCGATGATACCTATGTGACGGAGCTGCGCATCAACGGTGAAAGACTTCAGATCGTCGGCATGACGAGCGACGCAGCATCGCTTATCAAGCTCATCGAACAATCCCCACACTTTGCGCATGCCACTTTCTTTGCGCCAACGACCCGCTCACCCGGCACGAGCAAAGAACAGTTTCACATCGAATCGCACATCAACCCGATTTTCACGTTCGCCTCATGAAGACGATAAAGGCATATCTGGCTCGTTTTCCGATTATCGCTGCCATTGGCTACCTGGCGGTCGTTGCCGCGTTTTTAGCGGCGACCTGGTTCCATATCTCCGATTTCCTGGAGCGGAGCCAATTGGTGGCGGAAACCAACAATATTCTCAGCCATTTGGAAGGCCGGGGCCCGGCCTCGTCCCGCGCAAGTGCCCGCGGCATACCAGTTGCGACCGGCTCGCCTGTGCTTGAAGGTCCGACCGTGACGGTCGCAGGAGCCGCTCTTTTGCAGCGAGTCGCGGGAGCGGTAACACGCGTGGGTGGCAACATTCTATCTTCCCAAGTCGACTTACAAGGAGCACAATCCAAAAATGGGTTCGTGAAGGTTTCGGTCGACTGCGAGGTTGACCAGCCCTCGCTGCAGCAACTTCTGTACGACCTGGAGGCTGGGATGCCTTTTTTGTTCGTAGATCAGCTGGTCGCACAGGCGCCTGAGACAACGACGAATGCGTTGTCACAAAAAATGCGCGTATCGCTTTTAGTTTCCGGGCAGTGGCAGGGTGTGAAATGAATTTGCGCCTCACGAATGCAGTACTTGTCTGGACCGTTCTTTCGAGCGCAACAGTGGCAGTGATTTGCGCTTGTCCGGCGGCCGCGGATTCAGTTGATCAACTTGAAAATCCGGCGGCCCAGGTGGAAGCCTCGCTACCACTGCAGAAGGCCTCCGCAGGTGTCACGACGCCGGTCGGTAATGTCGTTTCAGCTGTACCGCTTGCCAAATTGACCATCACGCGAGACCGGCCGATCTTTTCATCCTCTCGTCGCCCTCCTCCACCTCCGGCAATGATGCCGGTCATCGCGAAACCCGTTGAGCGGGCCAAGCCGGCTGAGCCTGAGAACCCGCCGCTTGTCTTGGTTGGCACGGTTGTCGGTGAGGACAGTGGAATTGCGGTTTTGGTGGAACAGGCAACGGAAAACGTCGTGAAATTGCGCGTGAACGAAAGCCACCAAGGATGGACCCTCCGATCCATTCAAGGACGAGAAGTGACTTTCCAGAACGACCGCAAATCGAGTGTTCTGGCATTGGCGCCACCCGGAGGCAGTTCGGAACCTACAAGTTCTCAAGCCGCTCTCGAGCTGCCAAAAAGGTTGCCCAGACGCTAGCGAGAGCGGTTCGGCGTCTACCAACTGATTTATCCGCAAAGCAGGACGTTCGTGCGACAGCGTGGGATCGTGGCCGAAGCCGCCTGCTGCACGCGTACGTTCGGCGGTTTTTTAATTCGCTCGATGCGCGTGCCGATCGATTACACCGACGTTTCGCTTTGCATCAAAGCATCATGGTATCCAGTTATGTCAATCGGTGCGTGGCTTGCCACAAACTGGGAATCGTTGGCCAGCCACCGCGAACACGCGCGTTGTAATTTTATCGTATTTATTTTTCAGTGCGCTGAGAGAGCACGCAAGAATTTTCGCATCGATGTTGGCCACCAATTCTCGAATAGCCATTCCTACGAAATCGATTGTACGTTTTTGGGATTTTGACCAACTCGTAAGTCCGCTGCCTTGACTGTGCAAGTTGGCATCGTACCGTCATTCAGACCTTTTCGCGGGCGTTGGCAAACGGGGGCCGGGCGTGGGTTTGTTGCGCGACAGGCAGTACGCGTCACCCGAAGGCGACCAGCCCCGCTCGCGGTTCAATCCTTACCAAAGAATTTTGGGTTCTACGCTTGGCAGCGCATCGCGATTCATGTGCGGCGCGCCGATCGAGGTTCGACTCAAGACGCCTGTGTCAAACTCAGCTCAATCAACTGGAAATCAATCCAGAAGAACGTCGCTCAACCAGGGAGGCTACTCAATGCGGAGAAAAACCCTTTTGGCCTTTACGACGGCATTGCTCAGCAGTGGGTTATCGCTTGTTGCGCTAACGACCACAGCGAACGCCGGAGCGGCCGGCGGGCGGCCCGTTCAATGTGTGCAGCTGCCGGGCAAACTGTTGGGCGGCAATATCAAATACGCGAACGCGCAGATCGTGCTGGCCAACACAGCGCCGGGGCCGCAGCTTAGCACCTTCACCGGCCGGGCCCCGAGCACGGCGACGGTCCCTGTCTCTTATTGTTTGGTGGTGTTGAGCTATAGCAGCACCCCCAAAAACGATCCGACGCCTCAGAACATCAGCATCTATATAGGTCTGCCGCTCAATTCGATGGACGGTGGCGTAACCGGCTCTACGGTTAATCCCCCAAATAACTTCACTACCGTGGAAGGCAACTGGAACGGTCGCACCGAGGGTCAAGGCGGCGGTGGCTGCACCGGCAATAACAATGTCAATTCTCAAGGTGCTGTAACCAACGGCTTTGTCGGATCGGGCACCGATGGCGGACACGGTGGTCCTGCCAACGATCCTGGCAACACGTGCCAGCAGGGCGTCCTCAAGCTCGGCCAACTGAACTACCAGTACATCCAAGACTGGGTTTATAACGGACCCCAGCAAGAGATCCTCTGGTCGAAGAAGGTTGCCAACCTGTATTACGGCAAGACGCCGAAATACAACTACTGGAACGGTTGCTCGACCGGCGGTCATCAAGGTTATGCCCTAGCTCAGACGCTCGGTGGCGAATTGGACGGCATCCTGGCCAACGCGCCGGCGATGTACTGGACGCGTTTCCAGACCGCGCAGATGTGGGGCCAGATTGCGATGTACGATATCACCCAAGGCGTGATTGGTGGGCTGCAGACCCCTCCGGGCGGGAAACTTGCGGCCGCACAAAACGCGGCGATCGCCGCGTGCGATATAAACGATGGTGTGAAGGACGGCATTATCGATGACCCGCGCACCTGCACTTTCAACGCAAACGCCAATGTCTGCGGTCAGCCGGGTGCGCCGGCGGCTCCGAACTGCCTGACCCCAACGGAAGCCAATGCGGTCAATGTCATGTGGGACGGCCCGCGCAATGATGCCGGCAAGAGAATCTGGTTCCCGATCGATCGCGGCACCGACTTCAATTTTTGGGATGGAAACGTGCCGTTTGGGCTCGCCCCGGTGCAGTTTGGATGGGATCTGGCAAATCCGGCTTACTACGTCGCCGGCGTTTTCCCGACTCCTTATCCTGGCTTCTGGGGAAACGTCGCGCTGAGTTCGACGGTATCGGCTCCGGGTACCGTGACAACTTACGCGGCCGTTGCGCAGACCGGGTCGAGAACTGTAGCCGACCTTACTGATACCTTCGACGACGTTGATGCGTTCAAGCACAGCGGCGGAAAAATGATCACCGTCGTCGGCACAAATGACGCGCTCATCATGCCGCGCGGCGTGATCAACTACTATCGGGTGATGGCTGCGCGTTACGCAGAAGGGTCTGACAACGCCGGGTGGTTTAACAACGCTGCGAAGGCCGATCCGGCTGACCGCTTCCGAGGCATCCACAAATTCTTCCGTCTGTTCCATGCGCCCGGGGTGAGTCACTGCGGCCTCGGCATTCTGAACCACGGCAGCCTCGGTCCGTGGCCTCAGCAGGGCGCCGACTTCAATGCCGTCATCAACTGGGTCGAGAAGGGTATTGCACCGGACCAAGTGATCGGGTCGGGCAACACGGCGGCGCCTGCCTTTATTCCCGGGTCGCCCAACGCCCTTACACGTCCCCTGTGCCCCTATCCGCAAACCGCGGTGTATAAGGGCACGGGAAGCGTCACCGACGCCGCTAATTGGTCTTGCGGCGGCGACATGGAGAAGAACACTCCCATCGGTACCCCACTGTCGGGGCCACCGGGCCGGCCGGTGCCGTGTTACGACGTCCTCGTTAAATACAAGCACGAGGTCAACGGACCGCTCGACTATCAGGGCAGCGGCGTCAATCCGTCTGTGTGCCTAAGTGATCACGATCACGACCATGATCATGGGGGCTGACGGACCGGTCACACCTTGATGAGAAAACCACAACAGGCGTGCGCAGTGATGTGCACGCCTGTTTTGCATCTTCCGGTGCGCGGGTTTGAATCTTTTTGTTTCGCCGCCATCGGGCCGGGATCGTTTCACCACGCCGCTGTTAAAATGGGGGAAGGCCTTTGATGATGTATCGGACCGAATCGGCCGCCGCGAAGATTAGTGCGTTGAGCGCACTGGCAATGGTTGCGCTTGCCCTCACCGTCGGCCCGCACGCGTTCGCCCAGCAGCTACAGGCGCGGCAGGCAGCGCCTGGTGACACGGTCCAACTGATTTTTTCGCCCTGGACCAGATACTGCGCGAAGGGCCTGACAGAACAATCGTCTGAAATTAGAACCAGGGAGGTGTGCTTCACCGCTTCGGACGGCCATCGAACATCGGGCGAAAAGCTCGTAATTGCCCTGCTGATCGAGCCGCAGGAGGGCGATACGAAGCTGTTTCGCGTCACCCTACCCTTGGGCGTGACGCTAGTTCCTGGCGCCCGCATTGTTATTGACGAGAAAGAGGCAATGACTGCACCATTTGTTGTCTGCCTGCCGAAAAACGGTTGCATGGCTGATTACAAAGCCGACACCGATTTGATCGAGAAGCTGAGAAAAGGCCAAACTCTCGCTGTCCAGGCCTTCGAAAAGGGGAGGCCGATCAGCTTCACTTTGCCGCTCACTGGGTTCGCGAAAGCGTATGACGGGCCTGCCAGCGATCCCACCGGCTTAAATCAGCCACAGGAAGTCGTTCCGGACGAACTGCAAAGTCACTCCGAGGATCACACGCCCGATGGCAAGTGACAAAACTCAACATATGTGGCGCGGCAACTCCACTTTAGCGGCAGCGGGCGAACCGAAACATTTGCGGCCTCGTGTGGGGCACGAGTTTCGCGACGATCGGAAGCGGATGACAACCACGGCCACGACTAAGGGTGCCATAACACCAGTATAAGAACCAATCTCGGGGCGGGCATCTGAATGCCCCCGCCGAGGTTTTTTTGCAGCATTACAGAGGTACTCCGTTAAAACTCGCCTCCTCGGGTCCGCTGCAGCATCCGTCGAACTTTTTGGATTTTGATTCAGGATCGTTGCGAGTCCACGCATTGAACCGATAATCCACTCAACCGATGATCGGTCATCACTTGCGCATCAGTTCTCGCGTGCGCCGCCATTTTGCGAGCATAAAATTCAAGTGGGCCTCGCCCACTTTTTCGCCACGAAACTCTCACGCATCCAACGCACCGAAAATGTGGGCCGCACAATCACATTTGTGATATGCGCGATCGATTGTTTCGTTTTGCATCACTCCGTATACGCTTTCCCATGCAGCTTTGCTGCACCAAAGTAAGATTGAATGGGGGAGACGCTCATGAAAACCGAAAGTCGCGTTTCACTGTTAGTTGCGTTCTCGCTATTCGCTGGAGCGGCGATGGTCATTCCCGCTCTTGCTCACGACCGAGACGATGACCGTTGCGCCGGCTCACGCGACCTGAAATTGGTCAACGGAAAGATCCACACCTTCGACGCTCGCAATTCGATCGTATCGTCAGCGACGATCAAGAATGGCAAGTTTGTGGATGTTGGCGACGGTGGCCACTCTGATGGCGGCCCCTGCATGCAGGTGATCAATCTCGGCGGACGCACGGCCATTCCCGGGCTCGTCGATAATCACAATCACTTCCTTCTGCTCGGATTGCGTCCCGGCCACGACACTCGGCTCGAGACCGCGGCCTCGATCGCCGACGTCCAGGCAGCGATTCGCGCGCGGACCAAAACCGTGAAGGCTGGCGAGTGGATCACCGCCATGGGCGGATGGAATACAATTCAATTCAAAGAAAACCGGTTCCCGACGCTTGCCGAATTGGATGCCGCTGCACCACAGAATCCGGTGCTGATGTTCTTGGCGTTCGTCGGGCCGGCGGTGACAAATTCGCTGGGAAAGACCTTCTTCACCAGCAAAGGCATCAACGTCGATGGCGGCGGCAATATCACCGCCGACGCGATCAAGGCCTTGGACGCGCTGCGCGCTATTCAGACCTTCGACGACAAGAAGCAAGGAATGCTCGACGCCATGGCTTATTCGGCGAGCGTTGGCGTGACCACCAATGTCGACATGGGCGCCTTTATCCTTCCCGGAACGAGCAACGTGCAAGATTCTGCGGTCTTCAATACCTTGGCAAGTTGGGATCCCTTCATCGCCTACGACCCGCTTCTGGCGCTTTATGATGAAGGCAAGGTATCGGTGCGCGTTCGCATCTTTTTCCTCAGCATGGACCAAAATCCGGACGTTCCACTGACAACCCAACGGGTACTCAACGCGTTCAGCAATTTCGGCGATGACCTGGTCCGCAGTTCCGGGATTGGGGAGTTCGCCACGAATTGGCCGCTGTTCACTCCTCAGTTCCCGACCAACTACGTCAACGCCCTGAGTATTGTGGCGCAACGCGGGTGGGCCTTCCAACAACACAGTTTGTCGCTGTTGGAAGACCAGTTCACCGCCGGCGTGTTCGAAACGGTCAATCAAACGACTCCGATCGCCGACCTGCGCTGGTCGATCGCTCACGTACCGCAAATCAACGCGATGACGATCGGTCGCCTGAAGGCAATCGGTGCCGGCGTTGCCGTCCATGGATGGAAATATATCTTCGGCGGCAGCCCCAACACCGGCGGCCCGCCGTACCGCACGATCATCGATAGCGGCATTCGTGTCGGCGCGGGTTCGGATTCAGCACAGATCTCAACGTTGAATCCGTGGAACATGATCTACTACATGGTGACCGGTAAAGATGTTACGGGAACTTTGGTCAATGGCGGCCAGCAGACGACCCGTGAAGAGGCGATCCGCCTCTACACCGTCAACAACGGCTGGTTCCTCAAAGAGGAGGCCAAGCTGGGCTCGATCGAAGTCGGAAAATTTGGCGATGTTGTCGTATTGAACGACGACTACTTCAACGCGCTGAAGGTTCCTGACATCAGGACAATCCATCCCGTGCTGACGGTCATCGACGGGAAAGTGGTCTACAGCTTGCTGCGCCAGTAACTCGCCAACCCCCGCACCAAAAAAATCGTCTCCCCTGCGTCAATCGCAGGGGAGACGAGCGGGCTTTCGATCCTTCGCGCCTCTAGGGCGCGAAGAGATTTGCACAATGGCCCGGTTGTGCAGGCATGCTGGAGAGCGCGCCGCCGCGTGGAATGCACTGATCAGGCGGTAGCGTCGCGCCACGTTCGACCTGGTCGACCAGCAGATCGAAGGCACGCTGCGCGTGCGGTTCGATCAATTGGAGCTGCGCGAACGTGTCCTGATAGGTCTCGATATGGTTTCCGTTCTGCACTTCGTACAGCCGATAGGCGGGCTGATGCTTGTCGTCCCAATTTCCGCGGCTGTCCCCCTTCCAGTGGTCGTCACCCTCCGCCATGGCCTTGACCTTGCGCGCGTAGGCGCGCGCGTGATGATCGATAGGTAATAGCGCGTCCATGGTACCGGCGACAGTGATGAGCGGTCGCTGAATGTCCCCGGTCGTCGCAAAGGCCGCGAGCTGCGCTCCGACGTCCGAGACCGACAGCCGGCTCACGTAGTTGTACGTGCCGGTCCCACTTCCATAGGTATCGTAGCTGGGATCGAGACGCTTCTGCCACTGGCATTGCGTCACCTCCCAGAACTGCGCGTTGTAATTACCCCAAAGCGATGCCGTGCCCTGTACGATGTCGGGCGGGTAACCCGCGGCCTGGATGTTCTTCGCCGCAGTGCTCGTGGGGCTGAAGCCCGAGGTGGTGTAATCCGGGAAATTCAGGATCGCTGGCGGCAGATCGGTGAGCAGATTGGGCGCGTGCTCGTCGACGAACGTACCTTCCCAGTCGACGCCGCCGTCAAAGAGTTTCGGCGCGATCTCGACCGCCCGGCGCACTTGGTAGCCGCCATTCGATGTTCCCACCGCATAGGTAAAGGCCGGCCAGCGGCCATAGGCAGCCTTCACCCCATCGCGCGCAAGTTCCGCCGCTTTGACCATAAATTGGGCCCAGCGCGTGAACTGTTGGCCAGTATCGTTATCGTAGAAATGCACGAACACGCCTGAAGACGGGTTGAGCCGACACGCCAATGGATCCGTGCCCACGGATAGTTGCAAGTTTAACACGCCTTTATTCTGCGACGCGTAGGCGTAGCCTTTCTGCAAGACGTAATCGCTCCACGCAAAATCGCCGTTGAACTCACTGCGTGTTCCCGATGCGCCTGCGACCACGAGGCGCCCATTCCAGTTATTCGGCAAGCGCAGAAGGAACCGCGCCTGGCCCTGCGGGTCCGAGGCGATACGGGCGTTGAGCTGCACGCCCGGCACGACCTTTGTGACCGGCGTGCCCTTGCCCGAGCTTGGCGCGATCACGGCACGATCGGTAATAGGTGTGAACGCGAACGGCGGCAGGCTGGCGATCGAATTGTTGGCCGGTGTTGTTTGGAGGTTGTTGGTGGTGAGATCTGTACTGGCGAAGCAGTTGACATCCGCGAGACTCGAGCCGAAAGCTTTGGCCAAATCCGCACATGTGACCGCCGCGCCGGCGGGAAACGGAACCAGAAGAAGAAACGGTGCCACGAAGCGGAACAACTTGGACATGAGGCCCCCTTACTGCGTGCGTCGGACGAAGACGGTTGCGCAGTCCAAATGTAGCAACGCAAATTTGTCCCTACAAGGAAACAACTGCGATCTCTGGGCGCGGAGATTGTGTCGGGCCGGCCAGAGCGTGCATCATCAATTGCTTGTGCTTGCCGGCTCAATCCCGGTTCTGGAGATGCTCATGACCAAAGTCATTGGCGCGGCAGCGCTCGGCCTTGCCCTTCTTCTTGGTGGAATGTCCGCGACAGCCGACCCCGAGGCGTGCAAAGGCGCAATATTCGTATTTAGATCGGCCAGGAACGGTGTCGGAGATTACCTTAAAAGATACGCGTCCTGCGTGTCACGCAGCAATGGCCACGACAATTGCACGCGCGAATTCGCGGAACTTCGGCGAGCGCAAGACGATTTCGAACTGGCGGTGTCCGGTTACGACCGCGAATGCCTGTAAAGACTTCGGCGGTTCCCTGTGTCAGAGTACCGTTTGCCCGCCCAAGAGGATCGTTCATGATACGTAATTTACTTCCGCGCTACTGCCAGTTGCCGTTCAATCGCAATCCTCTGACGCAAATAACAGATAGCTTTCTCTTCAGCTGTGCGGTCGCTGCGTTTTTTATCGGCACCTTTCCATTAGCGCCTAGCGCAACTGCGGGGACACTCGACGATGTTCGCTCAAGGAATAAGCTGATTTGCGGCGTCAGCGAAGGGCTTCCGGGTTTCTCGGAGAAGGACGGATCGGGAGTCTGGCGGGGCTTCGACGTTGATTTTTGCAAAGCTGTTGCTGCTGCCGTGCTCGGCGACACCGCAAAAGTCGAGTATGTGCCACTGTCGGCGACCGTTCGCTTCGACGCGCTGACGGACCGCCGCATCGACCTTCTGTCTCGCAATAGTACGTGGACCATGTCACGCGACCTGGAACTTGGGATTGATTTCGCGGGGGTTAGCTATTTTGATGGGCAAGGGTTTCTTGTCCCAACTTTATTAGGGGCGACGAGCGCTCTTCAACTTGATGGCGCCAGAATCTGCGTGGCGAGTGGCACCACCTCCGAACAGAATGCGACGGAGTTTTTTCAAAATAAGAATCTCAAAGTTTCCTTCTTGCGGTTCAACAAATGGGCGGACGCGCGCGCCGCCTATGCCGCCGAGAAATGCGATGTGTTTACCGGTGACCGCTCCGCTTTGGCAGCAGAACGATCACTGCTTCCGGCGTCCCAAAATCACGTTATTCTTCGTGATGTGATTTCCAAGGAGCCCCTAGGGCCGATGACGCGCAAAGATGATCCCAAATGGACCGGCTTGGTGCGCTGGACCCTATTCGCTCTGATCAACGCAGAGGAACTTGGTTTAAACTCGAAATCGATTGCGGCCGACCAGCGTCAGCAGGCCATCGCCCTCGGCGCACCTGCAACCAAGTCACTTGGATTGGCAGATGATTGGCTCGTTAAGGTGATCGGAAGTGTCGGCAACTACGGCGAGGTCTTCGAACGCAACTTGGGTGAGAACACGCCCCTGGATCTGAGCCGTGGAATTAATGCGTTGTGGACACAAGGAGGGTTACTGTATGCGCCGCCAATGCAGTGACCGATTGCAAAAAGATTTTCAGAAATCGGCGCAATGGAGAGTTGCAACGTTGCGAGGATCCGCGAGGTACCTTTTCGCGTTAGCTCTTGCGCTTTGTATCTCGCTACCCTTGCAGGTTTCAAATGCGCCGGCACAGATTGTCAGTTCTCCGCGTGAACTTGCCGTTATCCGAATTAATCTTCTCGATCTGCTGGCGAACGAGCCAAACCTGCCGCTCCCCATAAGACAGCGACGTGACGCTTTGCAGGCCTACTACCAGACTTTTGGGGGCGAATTGCTCTGGTTGGGGAGCAGCAGTGCCAACTTGTTTCTTTCACGGCTAAAAAACGCCGACGCCGATGGTCTCGACCCAAATGACTATCCGAGCAAGCAGCTTGCGAGCCTCGGCGCGGGCGGACCATCGACTGACAGGCGCGGGCTCGCAATCATCGAACTGTATTTTTCCGCGGCATTTCTTGAGTACGCTTCTGACCTCAAAGTCGGTCGCTTTCTGCCGGGCAAGATCGATCCGGATTTCTTCATCGAAGGCCGTACCATCGACCAACTGTCAGCGCTGAAGGCGCTTGAGCAAACCGGTAGCGTGGATCGCTTTTTTGATGGATGGCAGCCCGCAGACCACCGCTACGTGGAACTTCGCAGCGTTCTTGGTAAGTATCGGGCCCTTGCCGCCAAAGGCGGCTGGCCCACGATCCCGCTGGGAGACGCTATTCGGCCGGGCGTGACCGACCCGCGAGTGCCTGCCATTCGCGCCAGACTTGCGTTGACCGACGCGACCAAAAACGAAGTCGCCGCCAACGCAGCACAAGTGTATGACAATTCGTTGGTCGAAGTGATCAAGCGCTTTCAGGCCCGCCAAGGCCTCGATCCCGACGGAGTTATCGGATCAACGACGATTGTCGCCATGAATGTGCCGGTACAGGAACGCATCAATAGCATCATTCTTGCTATGGAACGTTTGCGATGGATGCCGGAGGACCTGGGGCAACAATACCTGATCGTAAACATAGCGGGGTTCGAACTGCGTCGCATAAACGGAAGTCAAGTTGAGGAGCAGATGGCTGTCGTTGTCGGCAAGCCCTATCATCGAACACCAGTATTCAGCGACCGGATCAGGTTTCTAGAGTTCAACCCATATTGGAACGTACCGCCAGACATCGCGATTAAAGAGGAATTGCCCGCGCTGCGCAGCAATCCGGCAGGCTTGGCCGCGCAAGGCTTTGAAGCGGTCCGTGGCGATCAGGTCATAGACCTCAAGTCAGTCGACTGGTCCGGCGTCGGGCCTGGGCGCTTTCCATACCAACTGCGCCAGCGGCCAGGCACCAATAACGCGCTCGGCCGTGTGAAGTTCATGTTTCCAAATCCGCACAATGTGTATTTGCACGACAGTCCTGCACACAGTCTGTTTGGACGAAACGTGCGCGCCTTCAGTCATGGCTGTGTTCGCTTATCGAGGCCTCTCGACCTTGCCGAACAGGTCCTTAGAGTGGGCGGCGTGAAGGGATGGACTAAGGATCGGATCAACGACGTTGTTGCATCGGCTAAAACCACGGTCGTCAACCTGCGTGATCCTCTGCCCGTTCACATTACCTACCTGACAGCTTGGGTTGATGAAGGCGCTGCGAACTTCCGCCAGGACATCTACGGGCACGACGCCAAGTTGCTTGCTGCCCTCGAAGGCAAGTCAATCGCGTGGTGAAAAGAGAAGACGACGCGGCGTTGGTGCGAGATCAACGCCGCGAACCTCTCTGCGCGATCACCGCGCGCGTGTCGGAGTCAGGAACCTAGTTGTTCCCCTGGGAAAATCTTACGGCTCCGTTAGCTATCCAAGCGCCCGACGCTGCTATGCGGACCAGAAATGCCACATTGGATGATGTGCACGTCGAGGGAATCGGTCCAATCGGACCGGAAAAATCGGCATCGCCCTGCGGACTAAGTGGAACCGGCGTGGTGTCCAGCGTCACCGGCGTAGCGCCGGCGACGATGCAAACCAGCGTGCCCTTTACCAGAGTGACGGCCGCTGGCGTTCCGATCGAGTTTCCACCGGCCAGTACCAATCCCTGCACGTCGAAATCCAACTGGCCCTTGGCCAAATCGACGCGAGCGCGACCACCAAGCGTCGTCCATGGCTGTCCGCCGCCGGCGATACCCCCGACCACGTTTGTCGCCTGAACAATGCCGACGACAGTTCGCCATCGAGTGCTGTCGGCCTGCGCGGAAGATGCAATCGACGATATGAGAAAAACGATTGCTGCAGCTGCCAATACTTTTCCGCACGTAATTAATTGATCCATGTTTTTCATCATGCGCCCTCCGTGTGTGGTACCCGAATGCTTCTCTCGCGATCGGACCTTGCTGGCCCAATCGTTTGAACGCCGCCGCGTCCAATTTATTCCTCTTCGCGGCATTGCTTTCATCCTGCTGCACATTCGCAACGCAAGCTGTCGTCAGCGCGCAATAAATACGTCACACGTCCCCGCGCAGTGCATTCGAGGACTGGTAAATTGCTACTGGGAATTTGCAGCGATGAGCATTGTTGGGGCGGGCAAAGATGTGGCTTGGCAAAATAAGAGGCGTCGCTGGATCAGCGTCACCGCTTGCGTCGTGATGCCCCGTTCCCTACCACCGCTGTATTCACTTTGCCTTTGGTGAGGCCACGTGTGCCCCCGATTGGCCCCATTCTTGAAGACGCTCTCCCCGCTTCCCTGATATGATTGCGCAACGACCATGTGAGCGTGAGGGGGTGTCGATGCGTATGGTGCTGGCAATAAGTACGCTATTTTTGATAGTCGGGACGGCAGGCGCACAGGATAACAGGGCGGCTTCAATAATTTCCGCGCAGCTCGGGCGCTATCAAATCATGACCAATGCGCGCGATACTTTTTTGCTCGACACGGTAACGGGAAACGTTTGGCGCCTCACTCAGTATTCGGATTTCAACAAGGACCCTCTGGCTTGGGCGCCGATGTTCCGGCTAGATAAGCCATCGGATACGTCGCCTTTGCTGACAGAATATGGCCTGAAGCCGAGACGCTGACTGTGCCGCGGCGAGAATGGGCGTAGCCGGGCGAGCAGACCCTCCGCCGTTCATTCGAATGTCGCGGCTAGAGGCCGCTAATTAAACCGCTGTATTCGCAAAACGACGGCGCGATTGGTATAAAGGATAACTGGTGGCTGGTTTGGGTTGAGCGATCAATGTTCCGAAGACTCTTGTTATTGCCGTTCATGGCTACAATCACCTTCGCTGCAAGTTTTGCTCAACAGTCGAAGGACGGCACATATTCTTGTGCCGCCGAAACCAGCGGTGGCATCTTTTATAACAATCAAACCAAAAAATGGGAGGGCACAAGTTTTCGTCCTCTCAGCAAATTTGTTCTCAGTGTCAAATATGTTCGGACGACAGCAAACGTAGATGAGTACGCCGTTACCATAATGCCTGAGGGCAGCAGCGATTCTTCAGCGTGCACCGCAGATCGAACGCCCCTGGTTCAATTCGATGAAGTTGATTTTTTGGTTTGTCGGACAAAATTCTACAATTACAAATTTAACCTGAAAGCCGGTCGCTTCGTCGAGGCGTACCTGATGGGCTACGTCACCGGTCGGAACACAAATGACGATACGCCAGTGCTGTCAGGTGGTGTTTGCAAAAAAATTGAGTAATTGAAGACGACGGTCGCCTGGCGCGACATTCCGCGCAGGATTTGGCAGCGCAAAATGACGACGCCACGCCGAGCAAGTCTGACCACTTCGAATTGGTGCGGAGAACTACCAATACCCGCGATAAAGGGTTCGATTGTATTGCCGACGATAAGCGCGTGGATAGTAGTAGCCACCAGGGGGATGCCAGTAGCCATTTGGATAGTAGTTACCGTAGGCCCAAGGCGTGTAGCCGAAGGTGTACGGGTAATCGTAACGACCGTAGCCGCTGTAGAAGGGCGTAACCACCACTTCGGCCTGGGCTGCACCAGAAGATGTCGCAAAGGCAAGTACCATCGTCGCGGCGATGACTGTACTCTTTAAGACATCACGCATCGTCGTCCCTCCTATAAACACTCTGCACTGCCTATCAACGTGGTGAACTTGCGCGGCCTCACGGTTTACTCGCCTGAGGCTCACGGCTGACCATCGTACTGACTTAACCTGTCTACTTGAAGGGGCAACACCGTGGTGTCCGATTTTGTTGATGTCGGCTGTGGCAGCGGACCATTGGCGCCAAGGCAGAAAAGTCCGACGCGAAGGCGGTAGGACGTAGTGCGTTTCACCGTTAACTCACGCCATCCATCATCGGAGCGACACAAAAGAGCCGGTCGAGCGTTTTATACGATTTTTGTTGTTTTTTAGTCATTTCATCAATTTTGTTGTCTATCGTTCGGATTGACGCAAGGAAAAAGGCTCAGCGGGTCGCCGTACGCCGCGAGAACACCAGCGGTTAAAGCAAATTATTGCAGAGCTGACCCGATGTGTCCGCCCTGGGTCAACAGCGGACATTCCGCATTTTGTCTCTCAGCGGAGAAAATCGATCAGGGTTGATAGTTTGCTGTCGATTGCTCTGATTTAAATTTTTCCATCGCGGCGTAAAGATTGGGCGCCTTATTGTGCGTACCACGGACCGCTTCGACATGGCCGCAGTCGTGGAAGGAACAGCCGTTGTACAGGCCAGCTTGTTCAACAATGTCGCTCATGTGGTACACGAACGCGGGCCCACGATTCCAGCCCGTCTGAATATCGCAGGCTGCACCAATGTAGTGATTGGAACCCGCGACGTGCGTACCCTGCGGCGCCCAGCACTTGGTGATATTGGCCGGCACTTTATAGCCACGCTCCTTAAGCAACGCGAAAAATTTCTGGAACTTGCTGGCGTAGGCTGGATTTACTGTGATGTTAAACCCGTAGGCTGTTTGCACCGTCACCATTGTACTGTTGCCATTGGCATCGACGGCGTAGTGCGATTTACGCACTGATGTCTTGCTCGATGCCGAGGCAGTCACGTTAAGCGTCGTGCAGCGGCCATCATTGTCGCATGACGGCAAAACATTATTTTGTTGATGACGCTGTCCAGCTTCCGCTGGAAACGCGATGAGCACAGTCAGGGCGGCAAGCGCGGCGACCTTCATTCTCTCTCCTCCTAGGAGATCACCGCTGTAAAGCGGTCTTCTGCATTTTCCGATGAGTCGCCCGTCAATGCACGGTATTCTGGTCGCATTTTCAAATTTACCGTGAGAAAGAAACCTTAATGCGGAGCGACGCGTGTCCGTTCCGGGCCATTAGCGGGACATAAGGGCGGAAATTTGGATATTGACCCCGTATAAGCGATACGGACGTGGCCCAGGTTTACGATCTTGCAGCAAAATATACCCAGGCAGAAATCTGGGACGTACGCTAAAAGCCGAGAGCGGACACCACTATTCGATTGTCTCATCGAGCCGTTTAGCAGCCAAACCGCCGCGCGATTTGTCGACCACCCAAGAGTCGTCCATAATCTCTGCCGCCCTTCTTAAAAGATCAGATATGTACAGAAGCGCTGCAATCGTAGCATCTTTGACGGTGGCACTGACCTGTGGCGCCACGGCCAAACGAACCATTCACGTACCATTGCCTCCGAGCAATCCTCTCAGGAATGCTGAAGAGCAAAAACAGCAAAATTCAAAACCAGCGAGCGTTCTTTTCTCTGAACAGAAACTGCCAACACTCGGTAGAGCCATGGCGATTGGCTATTACCCAAGCGGCTGTCTTCAAGGGGGCGTTGAACTACCAACCACTGGACCGACCTGGCAAGTGATGAGGGTTTCTCGTAATCGCAACTGGGGTCATCCCGAACTCGTAAAATTTTTGGAACGGTTCGCGCCAATTGCAGCCAAAGTTACGGGCTGGCACGGAATTTTGGTCGGCGATATGGCGCAGCCTCGCGGTGGCCCACTCCCGTTCGGGCATAAAAGTCATCAAATCGGACTCGACGTCGACATCTGGTTCATGCCGATGCCAGATCGTGTATTGAGCAAAGAGGAGCGCGATAATATTTCAGCCAGCAACTTGGTTGCCGCGGACGGAAAACACATCAACCGCGAAAATTGGAGTGCTGCCGATGTCGCCTTCATTCGAACGGCAGCCGAGCAGCCCGACGTCGAGCGGGTATTGGTCAATGCGGCGATAAAAAGAGAACTCTGCCGGGTTGAGAGTAATGACGACAAATCTTGGATGTCCAAGGTGCGTCCTTGGTACGGCCATGCCGACCATATCCACGTGCGTCTAAGGTGTCCGGCAGACTCGCCAAATTGTCGCCCTCAACCCGCCGTGCCGTCCGGCGATGGTTGCGATAAATCGCTCAATTTTTGGTTTGCCGACTGGATTCTCCGGTTAAAGATTCCAGAAAACTCCGGGTCGGCGAAAGGTTTGAAGCTTAAGGATTTGCCGCCGTCATGTGCCGCCGTACTTAACGCACCTGCGAGTCTTGGCAGTGCGAACACGGATGAACGATTGGAGTCGCGATGAGAAAGCTTTGGAAACTCAGGTTCGGCACCTTCGACGCACATTCCATCGGGTCCGACCACTAATGACGCGGCGCGGCAGTTTAGCGTGCTGTCTGGCCCCGTAGATCTGCTACATCCTTTGCCGTGAGCTTGGACGCGGCGCTGCCAAACCGGCCGGTCACGTAGTTGGCGACCGCCGCAATCTCCGTGTCCGTGTAAGCGCTGCCAAACGCAGGCATCGACATCGTACCGGGCGCAAGGCGTCGTGTGCCGGAAATGACGATCTGCGCAACATTGGTCGCGGTCGGGTCATTGACCGCGCGGCTCCCTGAGATCGTGGCTGAGGGTGAGAGCGCACTTACGCCAGTCCAACTGTGACAGCTGGCGCAGGCCTGCGCAAACACCTTGCGGCCGAGCGTATCAGCGACTGCCCCGCCCTCTTTCGGCGATGCGGGAGCAGGCGGCGCGATCGTTGCGGGCTCGGATGAGGCAACGGCAGGAATGCTGCGCAGATAAGTCACGAGGGCCCGGATATCCGCCGGATCCATCTGGCTGAAGCTGTGGTCGACGGCTTCACCCATCGGCCCGGACGCGGTGCCGCGACCTGTCGCATGACCTTTGCTTAGATAGGCGAAAATATCCTCGTCGCTCCATGACCCGATGCCCGTGGCTTTGTCGGATGTGATGTCATAGGCCCGCCAGCCGGCGGCGACGGCGCCTGCGAATTTCCGGTGGTTATCCAGGGCAAAGGCGAGATTGCGCGGGGTGTGGCAATCGCCGCAGTGCGCCAGCGCTTCGGCGATGTAGGCACCCCTATTCCATTCGGCACTCTTCGCGGTGTTCGGCGCAAAGCGCGTGTCGGGGTTGAAGACCAAGGACCAGAAAATCATCGTCCAGCGCTGGTCGAAGGGAAATTGCAACGTGTTTGGCTGGTTCGATCTTTGCACGGCGGGCAGACTGAAAATGTAGGCCTTGATCGCCAGCACGTCGGTGTCGGTCATGAATGTGTATGACGTGTAGGGCATGGCCGGATAAAGCCGCGCGCCGTCCTTGCGGATACCGCGCCGCACGGCGTCGAGAAAGTCCTGATCGCTATAATTGCCGATCCCGGTGTCTTTGTCGGCCGTGATGTTGGTCGAATAAAGCGTGCCGAATGGCAGCGGGAAAGCAAGACCACCGGCATACTCCGCTCCACCCGGCACGGTATGACAGACCATGCAGTCCGCAGCCTTGGCGAGATATTCGCCCCGTTTGACAATGTCGGCCTTGGCAAGGCCGGACGGAACGCCTGTCGGATTGGCCTCGCGATAATCGGCAAGCGCAACTGTCGAGCCGCCGGCAAACGCGAGCGGGCCGCGGGCGAAGGTACGCCATGCGAAGACCCCGATGCCAATGATGATGGCGGCTAAAGCGAGAATGACGGTGCGTCGCATGGCGATTACGCCTTCTTCACGGCAATGGCAGCGCGATCGATCGGCAGGCGGCGCAGCGGCACGCCGGTTGCCGCGTAGATCGCGTTGCGCAAAGCAGGCGGGCCGGCGGTGGCACCGGTCTCGCCAATGCCCCCGGGATGCTCGGTGCTCTTGATGATGTGAACGTCTACCGGGGGCGTCTCGTCGATGCGCAGCATTCGATAGTTGTTGAAATTCGACTGCTGCACGCGGCCTTTCTCGAGCGTAACCTCACCCCACAACGCCGCGGTCAGGCCGAAGATCAGGCCGCCCTGGAGTTGCGCCATGACGGTATCGGGATTGACGGCGATGCCGGTATCGACCGCGCAGGTGACGCGCCGCAGATGCACAGCGCCGACATCATCGACTTCGGCCTCCACAACGGTGGCGATGAAGCTGCCGAAGGATGGCTGGACGCACACGCCGCGTCCGGCTCGTGCAGGCAGCGGCGAGCCCCAGCCGGATTTCTCGGCGACCAGCTTGAGTGCCGCTTTCAGCCGCGGCGTGCCATCGAGCATGCCAAGGCGGAAGGCGACCGGGTCCATGTTCGCCTTGCGCGCGAGCTCGTCCATGAAGCTTTCGATGGCGAAGACATTGTTGTTCGGTCCGACGCCGCGCCAGAAGCCGGTGATCACTCCTGGCGGCTCGGCGCGCACATACTCGACACGTTTGTTTGGGATATCGTACGGCATGTCCACCGCGCTATCGACGGCGTCGCCGTCAATCCCGTTCTGAAATGCCGGCGGAATCCAGCGCGCCATCACCGACGAGCCCGACACTTTGTATTTCCAGGCAACGACCTTGCCATTCGAGACGGCAGCCGAAATCGTGTCGCGATAGACCGGCCGGTAGACGTCGTGTTGCATATCCTCTTCGCGCGTCCACACGACCTTGATCGGGGCCGAAACCTGTTTGGCGATGCGCACCGCGCTCGCGACCATGTCCGGCTCGAGACGGCGGCCGAAGCCTCCGCCCAGGTAGTGGTTGTTGACCGTCACCTTGTCGATCGGCAGGCCCGCGGCCTTGGCCGCATATTCCTGCGCCCGCGTCTGCACTTGCGTGCCGGTCCAGATCTCGCAGGCGTCCGGTGTCAGACGCACCGTACAGTTCATCGGTTCCATCGTGGCATGGGCGAGCAGCGGCAGCTCGAAGTCGGCATCGAAACGCTCGCCCTGCGCAAGACCCTTAACCAGGTCGCCTTCAGATTTGGCGACGACGCCGTCCTTCCTGCTCGCCGCACGCAGGTCGTTCCAGATGTCGGCGGAATTGATCTTGGCGTTCGGCCCTTCGTCCCAGGTCACTTTCAGCGCGTCGAGCCCCCGCCAGGCGGCCCACATATGGTCGCCGACGACGGCGACGAGATCGTCGAGCACAATGACCTGTCGCACACCGGGCAGTTTTTTCGCGGCGCTGTCGTCGACATGCTTCACCTTGCCGCCTAGCACCGGACACTGGGCAAGGGTCGCGAACTTCATGTCCGGCACCATGGCGTCGATGCCGTAGATGGTCTTGCCGTCTGATTTGTCAGGGGTGTCGTTGCGTTTCAGCGGCTTGCCGATCAGTGTGAAATCTTTCGGGTCTTTCAGCTTCGGCTTGTCCGGCACCGGCTGCTTGGCGGCGGCATCGGCGAGTTCGCCGTAAGCGAGCGTACGATTAGTCGCGGCATGGGCTACCTTGCCATTTGACGCGCTGCAGGTTGCTACGTCGACCTGCCACTGCTCGGCTGCGGCTGCAATCAGCATGGCGCGCGCGGCGGCGCCTGCCTCGCGCAGCTTGTCCCAGAATGCACGTATCGAGTTGGAATTGCCGGTGACCTGAATGCCGAAAAGCGGATTGGCATAGAGCTTGTCGCTCGCCGGCGCATGCTTGATCACAACCTGCGTGAAGTCGGCGTCCAATTCCTCGGAAAGGATCATCGCTATCGCGGTATAGACGCCTTGGCCCATCTCGGCCTGCGGGATAACCAGCGTGGTCTTGCCGGCATTGTCGATGCGGATGAATGCATTCGGTGCGAATTGGCCGTGGGGCTTATCGGGCGGCTGTTCCGGCTCATTGACCGGCGCTGCGCGAAGCGGCCACTGAAAGGCCAGCACAAGACCGCCGGCAAGACTGCTTTGCAGGACAACCCGACGGGAAAGGGTGGAGCGCGCTGACGTCATGATGGCCTCCTCGCGCCATCGCCCGCCGCGCTCTTGATGGCTTCGCGGATGCGCACATAGGTGCCGCAACGGCAGATGTTGCCAGCCATCGCCGCGTTGATATCGGCGTCATCGGGGTGCGGATTCTTCGCGAGCAGCGCCGCCGCCGCCATGATCTGTCCTGACTGGCAGTAACCGCACTGAATGACTTCGAGATCAAGCCAAGCTTTTTGCACCTTGGCACCGGCGTCAGTTTTGCCAATGCCCTCGATTGTTGTGATTGCGCGATCTCTAATCGCTCCGACCGGCAGCAGACACGAGCGCACCGGGTCACCATCGATATGCACCGTGCAAGCACCACATTGAGCGATGCCGCAACCATATTTTGTACCCGTCATGCCAAGGACATCGCGCAACACCCACAGCAGTGGAGTGTCACCGTCGACATCGACGTCATGCGACGCACCGTTGACTTTGATGGCAATGGCCATGGTCAGCTCCTTTCCATCTCGTACTATTTCTAAGGCTCAGGTCGAACACGCCCCAAAAGCCATCTTGTTTCTATACACCTTCCGCCAGCTCGTACTCGACGTAGCGGCTCTTTCCGTCTTAAAGGCATCCGCAGCAAACTCGCGAATTGCGCCACGCTGGACCGAGCCTTGCGATCGAGCGGAGACCATATTGTATTTTAGATATAGTCCCTCTGGCTCAGGCGGCATTTCTGATTAGGCGTAGCAGTATTGAATTACCGGCGCGCATGAGTTGAAGACAGACGATAGCGTGAAGGCAACCGCTCTCAGTCAATAGAGATCACGCGCTGTAGGATGCTCCGCAGCTCCGCGGCATCGTGCGCACCAAAGGCTGCCTCAAAATCCTTCTGCGCCGCGCGCCATTTCAGCGTCGCTGCTTTCAGCCGGGTCTCGCCTGTTGCCGTGAGTCGCAAGCTCCGCGTGCGGCCATCATCGCCCGCTCCGATGACCAGCAACCTATCACGTTCCAGCGGGCGAAGGGCGCGACCAAGCGCTGTACGATCCATTACCATCGATTTCGCTAGTTCGTTGATCGAGAGCGGACCGAGCCGGTTCAACTTCGCCAGGATAGAAAACTGCGTAGTCCTCAGGCCCTCTGACGCCAGATGGCTGTCATAGATCTGACTGATGTGACGGGCCGCCTGGCGAAGAGCCAGGCAGTTGCAGGCGGTTTGGTCGGAAATCGGGGATGGCTTTTTCTGCATAGCTCGTATTCATGAAATCGAGGGTCGTTTGCCATAACCTCTCTTGGCATTAGGTGCGTATGCGCCTATTAAAGTCAAGAGAAAGGTGCATATGCACCCTTTCCGATAAAGTTAGAGGCTCCATGTCCGCGCCCTCGCCCAACGCATCCGCAAGGCCTCAAGAACCACACAGCTTCTGGATTGCGGTAATCTGCGGAGCCGTGATCCTCACCATTGGGATCGGTGCGCGCCAAAGTTTTGGCATTTTCCAGAAGCCGATCGCGGCCGACCTCCACGTTGGGCGCGAACTGTGGTCGTTCGCTAACGCACTGGCGCTGCTGCTCATGGGTGCGTTCTCCCCCTTCGTCGGAAATGCCGCCGATCGTTTTGGTACCGCACGGACAGTTGCAGCCGGTGGCGTCCTTTATGTTATCGGCATGTTCATGATCGCGTCCGCAACCGAAGGCGTCATGCTTACGTTCGGCAATGTGTTGTGTGGCATCGGAATGGCGGCCGCGGGGTTCGGACCAATTTTCGGATCAATCAGCCGACAGACTCCGCCGCAGAATCGTTCGGTCGCGCTCGGTGTCGCGACCGCCGGCGGGTCATTCGGTCAATTCGCAATCGTGCCGTTCGCGTCGCTACTGCAGTATCGATTGGACAACTGGCATACGACAATGTTCATCCTCGGAATGATGTCGATGGTGATGGTGCCGCTCGCCTTCGGCCTGCGGGAACCCCGTACCCCGGCCCAAAAAATTGGTGAGGCCGGATCGCAAGACGCCAAAGATGCATTGCAGGAGGCTTTCCGGACGCGCGGCTTCTGGCTGCTTGCCATCGGCTTCTTCGTGTGCGGCTTCCACGTGACTTTTATCGGTTTGCATCTGCCCTCGTATATTTCCGACAAGGCCGTCAGCATGTCGTTCTTCGGCAGGCCAATCTCGGCCATCGAACTCGGAGGCTGGGCCATCGGCTTCGTCGGCCTGTTCAACATCGCCGGCTCATTGATTTGGGGCTGGCTCGGAAGCCAACATCAGAAGAAGGATATGCTGGCGTTGCTTTACGCCTTGCGCGCACTGGCATTCGTGACGTTTCTCGCTTTGCCTTTGACATCGATCTCGGTGCTGCTGTTCTCGGCATCGCTCGGATTTCTCTGGCTCGGCACCATACCACTTACGAGCGGTCTGGTCGGTTATATGTTCGGCCCAACGCACATGTCGATGCTGTGGGGCATCGTGTTTTTCAGCCATCAGTTCGGGAGCTTCCTAGGCGGCTGGGGTGCTGGCCGAATTTACGACGTCCAGGGCAGTTACGATGTGATGTGGTGGATTTCTATTGGACTCGGCGTACTGGCCGCCGCGATTCACTGGCAGATTCGCGAACAGCCAGTGCCGCGCCTCGCGATATCGGCAGCACCGGCATGAGCATTGGCGGAGCGTGCGAAAAAAAACGCGTTGCTTGTCTCATCGCGAACAAAGATGCTGAGCAGTCCCATGACAGAGCCGTCGCCCCTTAACACTCCCTATTGGCTGCTGTGGTCGACCGGGATTGTCGCCTTCGCAATTTGCATGTCCGCATTCGTGCTTTGGGGCATCAACGGCGTGAGCACGTTATTCGATATGATCATCGCGCTCTGCGCTTAAAGCTTTGTCGCTTTACCCCTAACCGGACATTCGTCATTGCACGGAGGCAGAAGGATCAAAATGACCGCGTCCGGCGATCGCCTGAATCTTTGAGATAACGGTGGCCTGAAGACGGTTGCTCTTCTCAATATTGAGGTGATTGATATCGGGCGCCGCGTTTAGATTGACGTTGGAAATCGTTCCTTTGAATCCCGGCCCCTTGGTCACCAGGGTATTGCCGGTATAGTAATTGATAACCTGCGAGACATTTGACGGCGCCACAAGGTTTATTGTCGGGCCGAAAGTAACGACCAAAGCAACCCGGGCGCCGGCACTCTTCATCTTTTCCGCCATGAAAATTGCCGCGTCCGCCCCGAGTGAATGTCCAATAATGATGATTGGACCTCTGCCGCTTTTTTGTAAGCGGGCGGCTTCTGCGGCGAGAGCTTCGTAGCTGTCGTGGCTGTGGACTGTGGAAGCGTAGCCGCGCTGGAGGAGTTTTTCGTCGAGAGTATCGAGCCCAGTGGAAAAAATGCCTGCCAGCCCTCTCAGAAGGTAGATGTGGCCGGATGCTTGGGCGCTGCCGGAAAGGACTGCCGAGCCGATGAAAACGGCAATGAATAGCGTCGAGATCCGCACAGTTCCCCCCATGAATCAGCGGCACACGAAATGCGATATAACTTATCCTTTATTGCATGTCATCGCAGCTAATCAATACTGATCAACCCACTACATGGCGAAATACTTTCGGTGTGTTATTTCATGACGAGCATGATACCAATGGCCAAATCGAAAATGACCTGGGATCGTGACGCGAGCCAAATCGTGAGCGTGGGCCGATGACCTTGCTTGTTTCCAAAGTGATCTGGGGACTTGGATGTGTGGCATACTACATAATTCGTTATCCGCATCAACGACGCGCCCGCAAAACGCCGGTCGCCGACCGACACGCGCGTGTGCGCGAACGAGTGTTGATGGCGATCTCCTATGCTGGCTTATTCGTAGTTCCACTTGTCTATGTGCTCACAGGCGAGCCTAAATTTGCCGACCACGCGTTCGAACCGGTCTGCGCCTGGCTCGGAACGCTCGTGTTGATCGGGGGGATGGCGCTGTTGCATCGTACGCACCGCGATCTAGGTCGCGCATGGTCGATCACGCTTGAGGTTCGTGAGCAACACGCTCTGATCACCCATGGTATTTACGAAAAGCTACGTCATCCGATGTATGCCTCTTTTTGGCTTTGGGCGATCTCGCAGGCACTGCTGTTGCCAAACTGGGTTGCGGGATTATCGGGCATCGTGGGCTTTGGCACGCTGTTCTTCGCGCGGGTGGGCTACGAGGAGCGGATGATGCTGGAGACGTTCGGCGACGAGTACCGTGCCTATATGGCGCGCACATATCGGCTCATCCCGGGAATCTATTGAGCTATCGTCTGGGCGCGGAAAAAGCCAGTCGTTTGAGCCTGAAGAGAGGGCTTCATCTCCGGTTTGACCTGGCGCGGCGGGGTGAGCTTTAAACTTGGCCCCGCTTTACATATAAGCGGGGCCGGACGGCTCAAGCTCGTACTCCGCGGTGGGGCCGCGCAATAAGTATGGATATCCTTCTTTTGCAAGTTGGCGAATCGGCGAAAGCGACAGTCGCGACCTCCGGCCGCACTCCCGCGGGTTACCGCGCGCGCAGCCCCACAACTTCGGTCAATTTGGGAACCGCTTTTTTTGATGTCGCGTTAGCTCGTGCGGAACGTCCGGCGGTGGAAACAAAGGCCGGCGCCTTCTCCTACAACTGGTTACGCCGCGCAGCGGATCGCGTCAGAAACTATTTATGCGCTCGGCCCGGTTACGCAGCGGGAACACGCGTGATCTTGCAGCTTTCCAATTCGGCTGAATATCTGGCTGCGTACTACGGCACGCTTCTCGCCGATTGTGTCGTCGTCCCACTTCCGCCCTCCCTGGAGGCGCTGCGCCGGCGAAAAATCCACGAGCTGTGCGCATCTGATGTGTTGATCAGCCGTCCAGAGGATTTCAACCCGCAGGATTATTTCTCCCCAATCGCGACGTTAACGTTGTCAGAAAGCGATAGCCCCGAGATTTCTTTCGTTCCCCCGTGTCGGCAAGATCATGACCTGGCAATGCTGCTCTTCACCTCGGGGTCTATGGGTGTGCCAAAAGGGGTCATGCTCAGCCACCGCAACCTTTTGGCCAATGCCGACGCGATTTTGCACGAATTGCCCATTTGCGCCGATGATCGAGCGCTGGTTGTGCTGCCGTTATATCATGCGTTCGGTAACTCCGTTTTGCAAACTCACATTCTGTCGGGTGCCACACTCCTCCTCGGCGGATCACTGACATTCCCCTCATCGATTGTTGAAGCGTTGCACGAGTTGGAGGCCACAAGCTTCTCCGCTGTTCCCGAAGTGTACAGTATGTTGTTGAAATACGGTCGGCTCGGCGAGCGGCCCCTGCCGGCATTGCGATATATGACCGTTGCTGGAGGCGAATTGCGTTACGATTTGGCTACGAAAATCGCAGACCGTATCGCGCCGGCATCGTTTCATGTCATGTATGGCCAGTCGGAAGCGACCGCTCGCCTCGCATCGTTGCCGTCTCAACAGCTCCATTTTCGACGAAGATCGATCGGCAAACCGATATGGGGCGTCGAACTCGCCGTTATGGACGAGGTAAAACGCGAACTGCCAGCGGGCGACGTCGGGATGCTTTACGCCCGAGGCGAGAATGTGATGCTTGGTTATTGGCAGGATCCGGTGGCCACGGCCGACGTGCTGGGTGGTGACGGTTGGCTGCAAACCGGGGATCTCGCTCACCGCGATGAAGAGGGCTTTTTCTATCTCCACGGACGCGCCAACCTGCTGGTCAAGGTTCAGGGTCACCGCGTCCATCCGACCGAGATCGAGGAGGTTGTGGAATTAGCTTTTCCCCAAACATCCGCAGTTGCTGTCCCCATGACCCGGGGTGAGGATCTCCGATTTATCCTGTTCCTTGCGCCGCGGGGTGACCAGCCAATCGATGTCGCAAAAATTCGTGCGACCTGCCAGCGCGAGTTGCCTCCTTATAAGGTTCCCGTGCACTATGAAGTGGTTGATCGATTTCCACTGACTTCCGGCCACAAAATAGACCGTGCGGCTTTGGCTCTCCTCGCACCACAGGTCTCAAGACCCACTCGCCAGGCAACTCTTTAACCCAATTTTGATGATGGCCGATCGAAAACGACTGGAGGCTGATTTACAGCAGTTCGTGCAATCGCGCGGCTCGCGTCATGCGAATGTAACGCTGCAAACGGACTTGTTGGAAAGCGGTTTGCTGGATTCCTTGCTTCTCATGGATTTGATATTTCATATCGAAGAAAAGTACGGGGTCAAGTTTGACAGCGACAATGTCAACCCCTCAAACTTTCGTACAATCGTGGATATCGTCAACTTTGTGCTCAACCAAGAACCAACCTCGTTGCGTTAGAGTGACTAATCGCAAATTGGTGGTTGCCGCCTCTGGAGCCCAAAAGGCAATACGACCATGAAGTGGCCTCTGGTTAGACGTGCGATTCCTGATCGCCAAGTCCCGCTTTACAATCGCTTCTATCTCCATGCCGCGGCAGCGAGCCAAGTCGACCCGGTTATGGTCTGGGGAACAGAAATCGATGCCGACGCGCTTCAGGCTTTCCTGCGTGAACGCAATCGCAACGGACGCGTACTGATGACAGCCGCGCATGCGCTGATACGCGCGGCGGCCTTGGCGCTGGAGCAATTTCCGGAAATGAACGTCCGTTTGGTCGGACGCCGCATATATGCGTTCCGGGACGTGAATATTCGTATGGCATTTTTCCACCGGCGCAATGGCGAAATGGATGTGCTGCTGATTTCTCAGGCAAATTCAAAAGGCCTCGAGCAAATCGGCCTCGAAATATGGCAGCGACTGCTGCAAGCGGGACGCGGTGAGGGCGACCGGGATCGTGACCTGGCGAGATTGCGTTGGTTCTCCGGTTTTTGGTTCCGCCAGATATTGCGCGTCTACGGCTTCCTCGACCGCCATGTGCCCTTACCCAGTCTGGGCAGGCTTGACGCCACACGGGCAAGCTGCGTGACGGTGAATGACCTGTCATTCCCCGGAGCACCACCGATGCGTATCTACAAGCCGACCCGATTTCCTGATCGAGCCGACTCGCTCAATCTGACGCTAGGCCCCGTAGAAAGCAAAGTAGTCGCCCGTTCGAACCAATTTGTAACGATGAATATCATGCCGTTATTCTTGCGAGCCGATCACCGCCTCGCGGATGCTCAGCAAGTGGGTCGTTTTCTTGGCGCAGTGCGCGACCTTTTGAGTCATCCTGGACGACTTGAATTGCCCAAAGATCAATCGAGTGTGAAGACGGGATCTTCGGAGTTTCAGGACGTCAACCAGTGATCCGCCTTGGAATTATCGGTCTCGGGTGGTGGGGCAAGCAGATTGTGACCTGCCTTGCTGATAGCACGCGATTCCAGGTTCTGGCTGGATGCGATATCGACACCGAAATGGCCGCTCCGTTCGCCGCCCATCACAAGTTCGATTTGACGAATGATTACAGAACTCTGCTCAATCGCCCAGATATCGACGCTGTCGCTGTTGTAACCCCTCACCTGCTTCATGAAGAAATGGCCGTCGCGGCATTCGGCGCCGGCAAGCTAGTTTTTTGTGAAAAGCCCCTTGCCCTTACTACGGCAAGCGCAGAACGCATCCTTGCCGCTTGCGCGAAGACCGGTGGCGTGCTTGGCATCGGCCACGAACGGCGCTACGAGCCGGCGATGGAGAAGATGCGACATCTGTTCGAGAGCGGCGTACTTGGACGCGTGCTTCACATGGACGCTAACGTCAGTCACAGCAATTTTCGAAAAATAGATCCGTCAAATTGGCGCCGCGACCGTCGGCACGCGCCGGCCGGCGCATGGACTGCACTTGGTATTCATCTTGGCGACATGTTCGTATCTCTTGCCGGTCGACCCGTGCGTGTGGCTGCGCGTACCGCGTCTCAGATCTTTCCCGCACCATCGGAGGACTTCGTCAGCGCCGAAATTGATTTCGAAAATGGCGCACGAGGGCGCATTACCTGCTTGTCGACGCCGCCATTCTACGGCCGTTTTACTTTGGTATGCGACGAAGGGTGGGTCGAAGTTCAAGAGGGTGGCAATGTCGACAAAGGTATTCCATCAAGTTTCGTTCATTGCGGACCCGATGGTAGCCGCCGAACGAGCAGTTATGACCACATTAATACTGTACGGATGAATTTCGAGGCCTGGGCCGACGCTGTGGAGGGCCGAGCGCTCTACCGCTTCACGAGCGAACAACTTCTCGCGAATATTCGAATTCTCGACGCAGTAACGCGCTCGGCAGCAGCGGACGGAAGGCCGGTCACCCTGTAAGCGGTAGACCCCCTGGACATTCTTCGATTTCGCAAAGGTCAGATTGGCAGCTGCATGCAGACCGAAAAAGAACAAGTTGCGCTTTCTTCGATCGCAGCCTCGGCCGGTCTAACCGTCGCCAAGGCTCTTGTCGGCCTCACCACCGGTTCCCTTGCAATACTTTCCGAAGCCGGCCATTCGTTGATCGATCTCGGCGCCACCGTCATGACCTATATCGCGGTACGCATTTCCGGCAAGCCAGCCGACGAAGAGCATCACTATGGCCACGGCAAGGTTGAAGCGGTCTCGGCGCTTGTCGAAACCGCGTTGCTATTCCTGCTATCGGGCATTGTGATCTGGGAAGCGGTTCAGCGCCTCGTCGAGCGTCAGGGACACGTCGTCGAAGCGACCGTCTGGGCGTTCGGCGTGATTATAGCTTCGATTTTCATCGATTTCTTCCGCGCACGCGCGCTATCGCGTACCGCGAAAAAAACTTCAAGCCAGGCGCTCGAAGCCGACGCGCTGCATTTTTCGTCGGATTTGTGGTCATCGTCGGCTGTGTTGGTCGGCCTTGTAGGCGTGCACTACGGCTTCGCGTGGGCGGATTCTGCCGCTGCACTCGTCGTGGCAGCGCTAGTTTGCGTCGCTGGCTGGCGACTCGGAAAGCGAACCATCGACACACTAACCGACGTCGCACCGCCCGGAGCCGCCGAGAAGATTAAAGCCCTTGCAGCTCGTGTTCCGGGCGTGGTCAAAGTCGAACAGGTGCGGGCGCGCGCGGTCGGCGGACAGACGTTCATTGATCTTGGCGTTGCGGTTAGTCGTACGCTGCCGCTCGATAGAGTGAGCCTTCTCAAACATAATGTCGCCGCCACAATCCGCGAGCATATGCCGGGTGCCGAGCCTGTAGTCACCACCGATCCGGTCGCACTCAACAATGAGACCGTTCTTGATCGTGTCATGGTCATTGCACGCAACCGCGCGCTTGCAGTGCATCATGTTACAGTACATGAACTCGAAGACAGACTAGCTGTGTCTCTCGACCTCGAGGTGGATGGAAAGCTCTCACTGGGAGCTGCGCACGAGATGGCGGATGGTCTCGAGGACGCGATCGCCGCGGAACTTGGCCCAGATGTCGAGGTAGAGACCCACATCGAACCGTTGCAGACCCAGGACGCCTCTGGCCGCGAGGCGCCGCCCGAGCGGGTCAAGGCGGTTTCCCTTGCACTGTCGGAGCTGGCATCCGGAGGCGGCAGTATCCGTGATATACACAATGTGCGGGTGCGCGAGACTGATGAAGGAGAAATCGTCAACTTCCACTGTCGCGCCGATCCGCAATTGACCGTGCGAAGCGTGCATGAAAACGTTGACGCGCTGGAGCGGGCACTAATACAAAAATCGCCATCGATCAAACGCGTGATAGGCCACGCCGAGCCGGCGCGTTAGTTTACTCCAATTTTCGGTTGGACATCCCAGATCAATGCCCATGCGCACCGATATTGCCAAGCCTGTCCGCCTGAAAGACTATCGTCCGCCCGACTGGCTGGTAGAGACGGTCTCGCTCGATATTGCACTTCATCCAACTGCGGCGCGGGTTCGTGCGACCCTCGCGCTCAAACCGAATCCGGTGAGCGCAGCCGCACCTCTCGTGCTGGATGGCGACGGATTATCGTTGGAGTCTCTGAAACTCGATGGAACTACTCTACCGGAGGATAGTTACGTTGTGGCGTCCGACAGCCTCACCATTCCGCAGGCGCCGAACCGGGCGATTACTTTGGAGATCGAAACGCTCGTCGATCCTACCGCCAACACACAACTGTCAGGACTGTATCGTTCGAACGGCACCTATTGCACTCAATGCGAAGCCGAAGGTTTTCGCCGCATCACATTTTTTCCTGACAGACCGGATGTGATGGCTGTCTATACCACGCGTATCGAGGCCAACAGAACAGAAGCGCCCGTACTGCTCTCAAACGGCAATCTCGTGGATAGCGGCGACGCTGCGGATGGGCGCCATTTCGCTGTTTGGCACGATCCGCATCCCAAGCCCTCATATCTTTTTGCTTTGGTCGGTGGTGATCTTGGGTGTGTAGACGATCAGTTCGTCACCAGGTCTGGGCGTGACGTGACGCTGCGTATCTATGTCGAGCACGGCAAACAAGGCCGCTGCGCCTACGCGATGGATTCGCTCAAACGAGCGATGCGCTGGGATGAAGATGCGTTCGGCCGCGAATACGATCTCGATATCTTCATGATTGTTGCCGTCTCCGACTTCAATATGGGCGCGATGGAGAATAAGGGCCTAAACGTCTTCAATGACAAATATGTCCTAGCCAGCGCTGATACCGCAACCGACGTTGATTTTGCTCATATTGAGGCCGTGATAGCGCATGAGTATTTCCACAATTGGACTGGCAATCGCATCACCTGTCGCGATTGGTTCCAGCTTTGTCTGAAAGAAGGTCTTACCGTTTTTCGCGACCAGGAATTTTCTTGCGACATGCGTTCTCGTCCGGTGAAGCGCATCCTCGATGTGCGCGGCCTTCGTGCCACGCAGTTCATCGAGGACGCCGGTCCTTTGGCACATCCGGTAAGGCCTGACACATACAAGGAAATCAACAACTTCTACACGTCCACCGTGTACGAAAAGGGAGCCGAGCTAGTGCGCATGGTGCAAACATTGCTTGGCAAGGAAAAATTTCGTGCCGGGATGGATCTTTATTTCGCTCGCCACGACGGCGAAGCCGCAACGGTCGAGCAGTTCATTCAGTGTTTTGCGGACGCGAGTGGTAGCGATTTAACCCAGTTCATGCGTTGGTATAAGCAAGCAGGGACGCCCGAAGTAACCGTCAGTACCCGCTTCGATCCAGCGCAAAAAAAATACACCGTTGATTGCAAGCAAGTCGTTCCGCCGACGCCAGAGCAGCCGATCAAGGAGGCGATGGTAATTCCCCTGTCAATTGGCCTAGTCGGCAAGAATGGGCGCGATTTGCCGCCAAGCTTCCTGGGCAACACTGCCGAGAGAAACGTTGTCGTTCTTAACGAGCCCGCGGCGAAGTTTGAATTCGTCGATCTTGCGGAATGCCCCATATTGTCAATCAATCGTGGGTTCTCGGCGCCGATCAAGCTCGTTACCGATCTCAGTGCGGACGACCTCGCTTTTCTCGCCGCACACGATAGCGACCCGTTCAACCGCTGGCAGGCGCTACAGTCTATTTCGATGAGCCTGTTAATCGGCAATGTGGCCGCTCTACGTGCCGGCCAGCCGCTGCGCCCCAATGAGAAACTGATGGCGGCGCTCGCCGCTATTGTCGCGGACCCTTCGCTCGAACCTGCTTTCGTTGCGCTCACTTTAGTTCCACCCGGTGAAGGCGATATTGCGCGCGAGATAGTTCACGACATCGATCCCGATACGATTTTCCGTGCCCGTGCTTCGTTGCGTGCGGAGATTGGAGCGCACCTTGATTCCGCGCTTACAGAAATCTACGACCGCATGACCGTGTCTGGCGCATACTCGCCCGATGCCACGAATGCAGGCCGACGGGCTTTACGAAATGTCGCGCTCGACCTATTGGCGGCAACCGGCAAACCTTTGGCAATTGCCCGTGCCGCGCGCCAATACGCAACCGCCGACAACATGACTGATCGAATGGCCGCTCTCACGACCTTGTCACTACACGATGTGCCGGAGCGCAAGCACGCCCTTGCCAATTTCTATGCGTGCTATGCATCGGACGCACTCGTGATCGACAAATGGTTCTCATTGCAGGCCACCATTCCGCATCCGAATACCCTCGAAACAGTGCGCTATCTCACCGGTCATTCCGCGTTCTCGCTCGCCAATCCAAATCGTGTGCGCGCGTTGATCGGTGCCTTCGCGCAAGGAAATGCGACCCAATTCAACCGGCCTGACGGCCTCGGCTATGATTTCGTGGCCGAGATGGTTCTCACTCTCGACCCGAAAAATCCGCAAGTTTCAGCCCGGCTCGCCACCGCCTTTCGAAGTTGGCGTATGCTCGAAAGCCGACGGGCGGCAAAGGCTGAAAGTGCCCTGGCCCGCATCAAGGCGGCACCTGGCCTTTCCCGTGATCTAGCTGATATCGTCGAGCGCGCCCTAGCCCCAGCACAAAGCTAGCCTTCAACGCATTTTTGCTGCAAAACTATCCGTGGGTAACATTTTTTAAATATTTGACTCTTCGGACCCTCGACAAATCAGTGTCCATCGATTCCAATCGACAAAGTGATTCGGAAAGCGATGCGGCACATCCTTCCGGGCTGACAGGGGAAATTCCGAACGGAGGCGGTCTATGGCGCGCGCCGGTGTGGCGAGTGCGTCTGCACATCCTGATTCTATCAAGGGCCTTGCGCAATCGGTCGCCAAACCGGCGTATCGGCGGCTGCTGAACGCCGAACCTCTGCTGCGCCGGGCCGTTCCGGTGCTAATCATTGCCTTTCTCGTCACGATCTGTGTTGGCGCCCTCGTGCAGGTGCTCGATCACCGCAGGCAGACCCTTACTCATGACGCGCTATCGCTTGAGGCTATCGCTGATCTCGCTGCCGAACGTCTTCAAAAACCACCCAAAAAATCCACCGATGCTGCCGAGCAACCGCAGTCGGTGCTCGCGCGCGTGTTGCCATCTTGGGCAATGGCCCCCGGTCGGCGTTTCCTGCTGACCAATACTGATGGTGTGATCACCGCCGCAACGCCGGCCAATGGGTCGACAATCGGCCGACGTTTAATCGAACTACTGGGGCCAACACAGCCTCTCACAACCTTCGGCGCCGGAGCCGGAGTTATGGAAATTATCCTGCCTGACGACACGCGAGCGTTGGCGACCGTGCGCATGCTCGGTATCCCGTTCGGCCAACTCGCTGTGGTCCAGTCCCGGGAAGCCGCACTTGCTAACTGGCGCTCGCTCACGACACTCACTGTCACGTTGTCGGCCACCACCGGCTTTGTCGTACTCATTCTCGGTTTTGCGTTTCATTGGCAGGCGACGCGCGCGCGGGAAGCGGACGTTATTTACGAAACGGTCCGCAGCCGCATCGATACCGCGCTCAACCGTGGCCGCTGCGGATTGTGGGATTGGGACCTCGCGCGCGGCCGTATCTTCTGGTCTCAATCAATGTTCGAAATCCTTGGTCTCGACACCAAAGGCGACCTGCTGTCGTTCGGAGACGTGAATGCGTTGGTACATCCCGATGATGTGCGGCTCTATGAGCTTGCAGCCCAGCTTGCTGATGCAACAACAACGACGATTGATCACGCATTCCGCATGCGTCATGCAGCCGGCCACTGGGTGTGGCTGCGCGCACGTTGCGAGCTCGTACGCCAGACCGGCGAGCCCGGTCTCCACCTGATCGGCATTGCCGTCGATATTACCGAACAGAAGAGCCTCGTCGAGAAAACAGTCGCCGCCGATATGCGGCTACGAGATGCCATCGAAACCATACCGGAGGCGTTCGTACTGTGGGACGCGGATAATCGCCTCGTGCTCTGTAATTCCAACTTTCAGGAACTCCACCATCTTCCCGACGAAGCGATCACTGTCGGCGCATCCTACGAAACAGTAGTCGCCGCGGGTGCCAAACCTGTTGTGCGCAATAAGGTCATCACAGCCGGCCCAAGCGTTCCCGGTGCGCGTACATTTGAAGCACAACTCGAGGATGGCCGCTGGTTGCACATCAGCGAGAGGCGCACAAAGGATGGCGGGTATGTGTCGGTTGGAACCGATATTACACCACTCAAGACACATGAGGAAAAACTGGTTGATAGCGAGAAACGACTAATGGCGACGATTGCGGATCTACGCGCGTCGCAACAACGCTCGGCTGAACTAGCGGAGAAATATGCCGAGGAAAAAACGCGCGCCGAAGACGCCAATCAGGCAAAGTCGAAATTTCTCGCCAATATGAGTCACGAGCTGCGCACGCCACTTAATGCCATTATCGGCTTTTCCGAAATCATGGAATCCGGAATGTTCGGCCCCCTGGGGGCGGATAAGTATCATGAATATTGCAGCGATATCCGCGGCAGCGGTTTATACCTCCTTGAGGTGATCAACGACATCCTCGATATGTCAAAAATCGAGGCTGGGCGCATTCGCCTTGATTTCGAGGATCTTTGTCTCGATACGCTGCTTAATGAAGCGATGCGCGTCGTTGCCGCGCGTGCGCATAACAAACAGCTGGAGCTGTCGGCGCGCATATCGCCGGAACTTAGAATGCGTGCAGACCGTCGCGCGCTCAAGCAGGTCGCACTCAATCTGCTTTCGAATGCGGTTAAATTTACTCCAGTCGGAGGACGCGTCACAGTACGTGGACGCGCGACTGACAATTGCATCACGCTCGTTATCGCCGACACGGGCATCGGTATAGCGAAAGATGCTCTAACTCGGCTCGGCCGACCGTTTGAACAAGTAGAGAGTCAATTGACCAAAAGTCACCAGGGTTCTGGACTTGGCCTGGCAATATCGAAGTCGCTGATCGAACTGCATGGCGGACGCATGCGCATCCGCTCGACGCTTGGCAAAGGAACCTTGGTTGCAGTGCGGTTTCCGCTCGAACCGCAATGTCTCTTTCCGAAGGAAGAGGCGGCTTAATTGACGCCAGGCGTTTTGCCAAGAATTCGCACGAAACTTTCCCGCACTTTGGCCTGAGCATCAATCAGCGTTGCATCGAGCGTCGCGAAATCAGGCACGTCGCCCGCGCGCGCCAACAATTGCAATAGTCCTGGCCCAGCTGTCTTCGGATCAAATGTTCCTGGTAAACATAAGCGAAGAATCTGCGTGAGATCTTGATAGAGCTGCACAGCCGGGCGAAGGATTTCCGCATCCTGCACCGGCAGCACACGCAATGCCCACGCCTTGTCGAGAACGCGCGCGGTCGAAGTATCAAGAATCTCCGGCATTTGATGAGCGTGGATGAGTTGCAAATATTGCGCGATAAACTCGACATCGACAAGCCCGCCCGCCGCATATTTGAGATCCCACCGTTCGCGGTCTCCTTTTTCCTTGGCAATGGCCGCGCGCATCTCTACCACGTCGCCGGCTACCAGGTCTGAATCGCGCGGCCTTCGCAGAATGCGCTGGATGACATTCTCTATTCGTAGTTTGAATTCAGGCGAAGCGGAAACAACGCGTGCCCTGGTAAGAGCCATGTGTTCCCAAGTCCAAGCCTCTGTTTCCTGATAAGTCGCAAAGCCATCGAGCCTGGTAGCCAGCGGGCCCGCCCGACCCGAGGGCCGTAATCGCATATCGACCTGATAGAGTGCTCCGTAATTTGTCTGCGCAGTCAATCTGTTAATTAGCCGCTGCGTAAGCCGCGCAAAATATTGAGCACCATAGAGAGGCCGTGGGCCGTCCGATTCCGGATTTTTATCATCAAAGTCGTAAATCAAGATGAGATCGAGGTCAGACGTCGCTGTCATTTCGTAGCCGCCCAACTTTCCCATCGCCACTACAGCGGTCTCTTCTTTGCGCATACGTCCATGGACCGTCGCAAAGTTGTCGGACACCGCGCGGTGAACGGCGCGGATTACTGCGTCGGCGAGCCGCGCAAATGCCTCACCCGCCTGACGCGCAGCAACGGTGCCGGAGAGAATTCGCGCGCCGATGAGGAACATATATTCCAAGCCGAACATGCGTATTCGATCGAGCAGATCTTCGTCGTAGCGTGATTGCGCCAGCGCCCCACCAAACCGCCGTCCAAGCTCGGCCTCATCAGGGAAGGCCCCAAAAAAAATCGGGTCGACAAGCGAGTCGAGGACCTGTGGGTGACGTGCCAACGTGTCACCCAGACGCGGCGCAACACCGAGAATTAAGACGATCAGCTTGATGAGTTGAAGATTTTCCCGCAGCATGGGTAGTAACCGTGCGGGCCCGTGTAAATTCGAAAGGAAATGATCGAATTGCACCAACGTGGCATTTGGGTTGTCCGTGCGCGCCACGTCTTCCAACAGCGACGGCAACAGCGCCTCGAGGTGGCTGCGTATCGCCTCGCCCTTGAGCGAACGATGATTTGCGTTCAGCCAATGCCTGATGATGCTCGAGGCTTCAAGGGGCGCGCGAAATCCCAGCTCGGAGAGTCGATCAAGCGTTTTGTGGTTGTCGCTGTCTGACGGAAATACCAAGACGGGGAGATCGGAAACTGGGGACTTCTCAAATAAGCGCGCATAATAGTATTGCACCTTATTGAGATGTTCTAGCAGCACTTTGGCAAAGGCATCACGACTTAGGAAACCTAGAAAGCGGGCAAAGCGCTCCAGATCATCACGCTCTGCGGGTAGGGTTTGCGTTTGCTCATCGTTCACCATCTGCAAACGGTGCTCGACCGTTCGAAGAAAGCAGTAGGCCTCTTTCATCGCATCGCGCGCAGCCGTATCTATCCATTTGTCATCGCATAGCTTGTCCAGTGTTGTGAGCGTATCGCGGTCGCGCAGGCCAGGATTCCGCCCGCCAGCAATCAGTTGCTGAGTCTGCACGAAAAATTCAATTTCACGAATCCCACCCCGCCCAAGTTTTATGTTGTGGCCCTCGACTGCGATTTCGCCGTGGCCGCGATAGGCGTTAATTTGACGCTTCATTGCGTGCACATCGGCAACCGACGCAAAGTCGAGATATTTGCGCCATACGAATGGGGCAAGTTCGTTGAGAGTCGTTTGGCCGGCTGCAATGTCACCGGCGCACGCGCGTGCTTTGATCATTGCAGCGCGCTCCCAATTTTGACCGACGTTCTCGTAGTATGCGATTGCGGCAGTCGTAGATACCGCTATTGCGGTCGAAGCTGGATCGGGCCGTAAGCGCAAGTCCGTCCGGAAAACATAACCGTCGGTGGTACGTTCCTGCAGCAGCTTTACAAGCCGCTGAGTCAGTCGAACGAAGAGCGTCGAGGGCTCTGCATCTTTTGGCAACGCCGGGGCCGAAGGGTCGTAAAATACGATGAGATCGATATCGCTCGAGTAATTGAGCTCGTACGCCCCCATCTTGCCCATAGCCAAGACGATGTACCCGCTGCCGAATTGCGGATTGGATCTGTCTTCAGGCGTTAGACGCCCGGCACGTACTGCCTCGGCCAACACGAACCGTGTCGCCGCATCGACCGCCGTGTCGGCGAGGTCAGTGATTGCCCGCGCTGCATGCATCACCGGCCAAACACCTCCGATATCGGCAAGTGCGATCAGCAACGCTGCTTCGTTCTTCATGTGACGTAGCATCGCCATCGCCTCTACCGCATCTTCACTTGAGGCAGCGAGGCGGCCGTATTTTCCCAACAGAGTGCTAAGGTGCTTGTCCGGGTCGGCTTGAAGTATCCGCAGGAGCCGTTTTGGCTCGTGTTTCACCAATTCCCAAAGATAAGGTGAGCTTTCGGCAACACCTTCTAGTAATGCACCAACGTTTGGATAGCTGGCGAGCAGACTCTTGACTAGTTTTGTTTCCGGTACCGCGAGCCCCTCGACCCAGCCGTAGACGCGGGCACGCGCTGTTTTACGGTTGACCGGCTTTGGCGCAATCGAGATCCGGTCGGCAAGGGTCGGGCCACTTGTCCGTGTACGGGCGGTTTTAGCGGCAGACCGTTTGCGGGACGACTTGCGTTTGGCCGGGGACCTCATCCCGCAATCTGTACCGGCCCTCCCCGCGGCAAGGCAATAACGCTTTTGAGACCGGGTTGGTTATCGGTAAGCGTCAATTCGCCGCCGTGTAGACGCGCCACCGCGGAAGCGAGACTCAACCCAAGCCCGGATCCAGGCTGCGAACGGCTTTGCTCAAGTCTTACGAAACGTTCGACGACGCGGCTGCGGTCGGCTTCAGGAATGCCAGGTCCGCTGTCTGCGACGGTTAGCAGGATGCGGTCGCCCTCGCCAAGAGCGCGCACGGTGATCTGCGCCGGCGCACCATTGATCAAATCACGAGGCTGCGCGTATTTGATGGAATTGTCGACCAGATTGGCGAGCGCCTGGCTAATGAGTTCGCGATTGCCTTTGAGCGGCGTGGGTGACTCCGCTTCAACTTTTAGGACGATTCCTTTTTCCTCCGCCAAAGGCTCGTATAGCTCGCCCACGTCATGCGCGATTTCTGCCGCGTCGAACTCGCTCATATCATCCGACGCGTGGCCGGATTCGGCACGGGCGATCATCAATAGCGCGTTGAAGGTCCTTATCAAGCCATCCGATTCCTCAATCGTACTCTCGAGCGCGGCACGGTACTCAGATTCATTCTCCGCCGAGCGCAGCGCCTGCTCGGTGCGATTACGCAGCCGAGTAAGTGGTGTCTTCAGATCGTGGGCGATATTGTCAGAAACCTCCTTCAGCCCGCGCATCAGCGTCTCGATGCGTTCCAGCATGAGATTGAGATTTTCGGCCAATCGGTCTAGTTCGTCTCCAGTGCCGGCGACGGGCAGGCGGCCGCCAAGGTCCCCATGCATGATTGTACGCGTGGTTTCGGTCATGGCGTCGACGCGACGCAACACACGGCGGGTGACAAACAAACCACCGGCAAGCCCAAGGACGATCACGATTGCAATCGACCAGCGTCCCGCAGAAAGCACAATATTGTACAGACGCTCACGCTCATCGAGATCGCGGCCGACCAGCAGACGAAACCCACCCGGCAACTGAAAGACGCGCGCCAGCGCGTGGTGTTCGGGGTGCTCGCCCGCTTCGGCCTCGTCGAGCCGCCGATAAACCGTTTCAGTCCAACCAGGATTGTCGAGAGTACCTGGCGGCAACGAAGTGACGTTGCCGGCAAGTGACTCGCCGGCGAAGGTGGTAACGAGATAGAGGCTAGAGCCAGGTCGTCGAGCCCGCGTATCGACAACGACCACCAGTCTCCGGATTCCTCCGATGCGATACTGCTCGGAAAGGCCGGTAATCTCAGCGTTGACCGTGTCGGTGATCTGTTCAGTGATAAGGCGTCGCGTATTGAGGGCAAAATAACCAAGCAGAAATGCCGCAAACAGCGCGAACACGGTCAAATAGACCAGGGTCAGCTTGAATGTGGTGGTGCGAAAAAGCTTACCGAGCGCCGTCACGTATCATGTATCCCGCGCCGCGGATTGTATGCAAAAGCGGCTGGGAGAAACCTTTATCGATTTTCGAGCGTAAGCGCGAGATGTGCACATCAATCACATTGGTTTGTGGGTCAAAATGGTAATCCCACACATTTTCCAACAGCATAGTACGTGTAACGACCTGTCCCGCATGCTGCATCAAGTATTCCAGGAGGCGAAATTCGCGTGGTTGCAGCGTGATTTCTTCCTTGTCCCGATGCACCTGGTGGGACAGCCGGTCGAGTTCAAGGTTGCCAACACGCAGCACGGTTTCTTCGCTCCGGCCAACCCGCCGCCGAGCCAGAACTTCGACACGTGCGAGCAATTCTGAGAACGAATAAGGCTTGGGGAGGTAGTCATCACCGCCAGCCCGTAAGCCCTTCACCCGGTCGTCAACCTGACCGAGTGCAGACAGAATTAGCGCCGGAGTCTCCATGCCTTTTGCGCGGAGAGCCCCAATAACCGCGAGCCCATCGCGCTTGGGCAGCATACGGTCAACGATGAGCACATCATATTGACCATCGAGTGCCATCGCTAAACCATCGTCGCCGTCTGTGGCGGCGTCGGCCACATGACCAACTTCCCGGAACGCTTTGACCAGATAGTCGGCGGCGTCGCGATCGTCCTCGATGACCAGTAGGCGCATGGTGACTCGATCCGGTTGCGCCTCGGCCGTCCGGTGGCGCTGTCCGCTAATATCCGCATAAGTGGCCATCGGTCACACCAATTCCAGTCAATTCGGTGGCAAAGTAAATTCGCTCGCGCGATCAGCCCCTTTTCGTACGCGAGGGGGTGGCGGAAACCGCCACCCCCTCAACGACCCCACCCCAGCGGGGGCGACGGATGCCAGGGTTGGAGTTCGCACCGCAAGCAGCGGCACCTTGTCAGTGCGCGCGTCTTCCGGAAATTGCCGGGACGGGCTTGAAGCCCGTCCCGTTGAGGGCAGACCCGCCAGCGGGGGCGACGGATGCTGGCGGGATGTCCCCAAGCCTTGTCAGCCTTGACCGAGTGGCAAGGCGACGAAACGCGTGTTGTCACCTTTCTTCACTCGGATCAGAACACTGCGCTTGCCTTCCGTGCGTGCATTCGCGACGACCGCCTTCACGTCGGCGGGCGTTGAAACCAATTTGCCGCCAATCTCGAGAATTACGTCGCCAGTTGTAAAACCGTGGTCGGCCGCGATGCCGCTCGAATCGACGCCTGTCACCACCACGCCTTCGGTTCCGGAACCGGCGACACGCGCAGCCGGAGCAAGCGTAAGACCGAATTTACCGAGGTCGGCACCGCTTTCCCCTTCCTCTGAACCGGCGCGGGCTTCCTTGGCGTTCGGCAATTCGCCGAGCGTCAGGGTAACCGCTTTTTCCGACCCCTTATGGAGGACCGTCAGCTTCACCGATGCCTTCGGCGCCATTGCTCCGATTCTCTTGGCAAGATCGCGAGCATCTTTGACTTCCTTACCGTCAACCGAAGTGATCACATCACCGGCCTCGATACCCGCTTTCTGCGCAGGACTACCTGGCTGCGGCTCGGCAACCAACGCCCCTTCCGCCTTTTTCAGGCCAAGGCTGTCCGCGATATCCTGCGTTACCGGTTGAATTTGAACGCCGATCCAGCCACGCGTCACCGTCCCGTGATCTTTGAGCTGGGCGACAACACTGTTGACCGTTTCAGAGGGTATAGCAAAGGCGATTCCCACCGAACCGCCAGACGGCGAGAAGATCGCGGTATTGACGCCGATCACGTTGCCATCGGTATCGAATGTCGGGCCGCCAGAATTTCCCTTATTGACCGGTGCATCAATCTGGATGAAGTCGTCATAGGCGCTAGCCCCAATGTCGCGACCGCGCGCCGACACGATGCCGGCCGTAACGGTTCCGCCAAGGCCAAAAGGATTGCCAACGGCAAGAACCCAGTCGCCGATGCGCGGGGCTTTGTCAGACAGCCTCACATAAGGGAATGGTCCGTCCTCAACCTTAATCAGCGCGAGATCGGTGCGTGGATCTGTACCGATGACCTTTGCTTTGTGGATCTTGCCATCGTCAGTCGTGACCTGGACGCTTTCAGCCTTTTCCACGACATGATTGTTAGTGACCGCATAGCCGTCAGCGGAGATAAAGAAGCCGGAACCCTGACCGGTAATTACATTACGCCCGCGGCCGCGGGGCATTCCCTCGGGCTCGTTCGGGATATCAGGCATTCCGAAACGGCGGAAAAATTCACGCAGCCCCGGGGGAACGTCGTTCGAGCCAAGGCCATTCGTCTGCGAACCGCCGTCGACTTTGACGCGTACGGAAATAACCGCTGGCTTGACCTTCTCGACGATGTCGGCAAATCCGACCGGGGCCTGCAACTTGCGGGCTTGCTCGCTCAAGTTCTGCGCGACAGCCGCCGGATAACTGGCGGACAAATCGAGACTGGGCGCGATCACGAGTGCGGCTGCACTCAGGCTAGCGACGGTGGTAGCGAGGAGGATGAACCGGCGGCCAGCTAGCACACGCGGCTTCTTAGTATTTTCCGGAGCGGGAATGACGCTCGACTTCATCAGTAAATCTCCATCTGGATTCGTTGGCGCGCTTGCGCATCGCTTCAGACCTCAAAATGGGGAGATGAGCCTTACAGCGTCCTGTCGGCAGGATTAAATTTTTGTAAGGTGGGATAACGAATTTCTTTTTGAATCCAATAGATAAATCAATGCTTAGGGGACGTGCGATCGACCAAAGTCGAAAGACGCTGCTCCTCTTCTTGGCTGAGAGCTTCGGCCTGGGGATGTGTCGTCCTACGCCGGAGCGCCAGCAATACCAGACTCACCATTCCCGCGATCAGGACGGCGGGCGGCAGTCCCCATAGAACCAAGGTGCGCCATTCGAGCGGCGGCTTGAGCAGGACGAACTCGCCATAGCGTGATACCAAAAAATCAAGCACTTGTTGATCACTGTCACCTTGGCTTACCCGCTCGCGCACAAGAAGCCGCAAGTCTCGCGCGAGTGGCGCCTCGGAATCATCAATCGACTGGTTTTGGCAAACCATGCAACGCAGCACACGCGACAACCCGCGGGCACGTTCTTCGAGCGCTGGATCTTGCAGCACTTCATCCGGTTGAACCGCTATCGCCGCTACCGGTGCACCAAACAAGATCAATAAAACAGCCAGTGCCGGACCGCGCATCGTTCTACTCCGCCGGTGCGAACGCGGACGTGGTCGCAGGCTTTGGCGCTCCGACGCGCAGTCTCCTGTCAGACAGCGATAGTGCGCCACCTAGCATCATTACCACCGCACCGAGCCAGATCAGTAGCACCATTGGCTTGTAGTAAAGCCTTATCGCAATCGAGCCATCGTTGTTTATATCGCCGAGAGACAGATAAAGTTGACCCAGGCCGCGTGACATGAGGGCAGCTTCATTGGTCGTCATGCCGCGGGCAGAGAAGCTGCGCTTCGATGGCTCCACAACGCCGATGGGGACACCACCGCTACGCACTGTGAACTTCGCCACGAGAGCCGTGTAATTCGGACCTGGTCGCTGCACGAGGCCATCGAAGGAAAGTTCGTATCCCGAGAGCGCAACGGTCTCATTTGGCTTCACAGCGACAATGCGTTCCGTCCCCCAAGTAGCCGCACATATAACACCGAGCACGGACACAGCAACGCCAAAGTGCGCGATCGCGGTGCCCCAAATCGAGCGCGGCATTCCGAAAGCGCGCTGACGAACAGTTGCGAAAGGGAGTCGAAAAAGGCCGGTGCGCTCCGCGAGGTCAGTCAGAGCTCCGAGCATCACAAACAACACGAGACCAACACCGAATGGCGCCAAGACTGACTGACCTTGTACCGCGAAAACTGCGGCAACTGCGATTGTTCCGACAGAGAAAGCCACCATGAGACGTTGCGTTACACCGAGAAGATCGCCACGCTTCCAAGCAAGCAAAGGGCCGAAAGGAATGGCGAACATCAACGCCACGAACAGCGGGCCAAAGGTCAAATTGAAGAAAGGCGCTCCGACCGAAATCTTTTCACCGGTGACAGCTTCCAGCGCCAAAGGATAGAGCGTGCCGACGAAAACTGTAAGACAAGCTGTCGTCAGAAAAAGGTTGTTAAATACCAAAGCACCCTCGCGCGAAATGGGCGCGAATAGGCCACCCTGTTTTAGCATTGATGCGCGCCAAGCGAACAGCGTGAGGCCGCCGCCAATAAACAGCACGAGGATAAACAGGATAAATACACCGCGCGTTGGATCGGTAGCAAATGCATGCACCGAGGTGAGCACACCGGAGCGCACCAAAAACGTACCGATTAGCGACAGCGAGAAGGTCAAGATCGCCAACAAGATAGTCCAGATCTTTAGAGCGTTTCGCTTCTCCATCACCACGGCGGAATGCAATAGTGCGGTACCGGCGAGCCACGGCATCAATGATGCGTTCTCCACCGGGTCCCAGAACCAGAAACCACCCCACCCGAGGGTGTAATAAGCCCAATACGAACCCATCGCGACGCCAAGCGTGAGAAACATCCATGCGGCCAGTGTCCACGGGCGCACCCATCGCGCCCAAGCCGCGTCGATGCGGCCTTCGATTAGGGCGGCGATGGCAAAGGAGAAGGCGATGGAGAACCCAACGTAGCCGAGATAAAGCAGCGGCGGATGTATCGCGAGGCCCGGGTCCTGCAAAATCGGATTGAGGTCGCGGCCCTCGAACGGGGCTCGCGGCAATCGCGTGAACGGGTTCGACGTCAACAGGATGAATAGGTAGAAGGCGCAGGCAATCCACGATTGCACCGCCAGCACATGCGCCTTCAGCGCAGCCGGCAAATTGCCTCCGAACGACGCTACAAGCGCGCCAAACAGCGAGAGAATCAAAACCCACAAGAGCATCGAACCTTCGTGGTTTCCCCAAACGCTGGTGATCTTGTAAATCAACGGCATCCGCGAATGGGAGTTCTCGAAAACGGTTGCCACCGAAAAGTCGGACGTAACGTAACAGATCGTGAGAGCAAGAAACGATAGCGCGACGAATCCAAATTGCATGAGTGCAGTGGAACTCGCGAGTCGCATCAACGCCGCATCGCGACTGCGCGCGCCAAAAATTGGCACAACCGATTGAACCACGCCGAGCGCTAACGCCAGCACCAACGCATAATGGCCGACCTCCGGAATCATCGCGGCTTGTCTCCCTCGCCTTGCGCCTGGCCTTCCAGCCAGCGTCCGCTCTTTTTCAAGGCGTCCACCACTTCACGCGGCATATACCGTTCATCATGCTTGGCGAGTACGGTGTCGGCAGCGAGTGTGCCGTCGGGCTCGAGCCGGCCCTCCGTTACTACACCCTGCCCTTCCCGAAAGAGATCCGGCACAATACCACGATATCGCACACCAATGTCGGTCTTGCCATCCGTCACCGAAAACAGCACTAAAAGATTGTCGCCACGCTTTAAACTGCCCGGCTTGACGAGGCCACCGATGCGCATCCGGGTGCCCGACGCTATGCGCTTTTCTACTACGTCGGTGGGCGAGCTAAAAAAAACGATCGAATCGCGCAATGCGCTGAGCACCAAGGCGGCCGCAAGGGCAAGAACGCCAAGACTTGCGCCGATTAGAATCAGCCTCCGTTGCTTGCGTGTCATTCCACCTCGCTAGCCATCAATCCCCAAATTCTTGACCACCTCGTCGATGCGGCGGAGCTTTTCGGGATCTTGAGCGAGCGCGCGTTTGGCTTCTTCAGCGGCAGCATGCGCCCGATCTCGCTCTCCCAGCACCATATAGGCGCGCAGGAGCCGCTGCCAGCCTTCAACGTCATTCCCATTTACCCTCAAGCGTTCGGCAAGGCGCGCAACCATGCCGCGGATCATCTCGCCGCGGTCCTTTTCACTCATGCCGCCCGCAGCAGCGACGTCTTCGGCGCTAGGGCCAGGCGAAACGGAGATAACCGGCTCCCCGCTCACGCGCGCCAGCGCTTCACGCACTATCGGCAGCCAGGCGGCATCACTCGGCGCTCCGTCCAGCATGCGCCGCCACATCGCGGCGGCCTTGGTGCGGTCGCCATCCTGCTCGGCGGCTAGACCGATGAAAAACTTAGCCTTGAACTCGCCGGGATCGAGCGCAAGCGCACGGTCGAAAGCTGTCTTAGCTTCAGCTGTTACGATTCCGTCGGCGGCTGCAGACAGTGCTTCACCGAGATCTGATTGCCGCTGAGCATTTTCACCGCTCAGTGCTAGAATTTTGCGGCGAGCATGGACTGCGTCAGCGAACCGGCCAAACCGCAAATAGACTGGCGCGAGGACCTCGTAGCCGCGAGCATCGTTAGGATTGTTCTCGAGATATCTCTCTACCTGCGACACCATGTTTACTATCGACGCGTCCTCATGCACCGCGCGTAGACGCGCTTCCAATGGCTGACCGGGTAGTTGCGGCGAACCAATCGTTAGATAAAGGGAGACGGCAACGACCGGCAGCAGAACGACGCCAGCGATGGCAGCCGCTCGGCGGCGCCAAAGCGGCGGGCCGGTCGGCAATGATTTTGCAAATTCTGCAACATCTGCTGCATTGATAAGACGACGGGAGACTTCAACTCTTGCCGCGTGCGCTTCCGCCTCGCCGATGAGGCCTGCGCTACGGTCGCGTTCAATTTCATCGAGCTGGTCTCGGTAGACCGTAACTTCACTCCCAGCTTGAGCGTCCGTCGCGCGGCCGAGCGGCCACAGGACGGCGAGAATCGCCGCCACAGTCATCAGGGCGAATACGAACCACAGGAGCATCAAACCTTACAATCCGCTTGAGCGACCATCGGCAGCCGCTGGGGCACGGCATACAACACGCCCGATCATGGCGGCAATGAGCAAGGCCACACAGTAAAGGAAAAAGCAGGCTTCAAGCGCGCGCCACCCTGCTCTCGGCGGCGCCCGCCACTTCCGCGGCTTTGGTCAAAAGGGCCGCATATTCCCGGCCGAAAACCTTGGCGCAAAAGCGCACAGCCGCGTCGACCTGGGATTGCCGGAAGCTGCGGTCACCATCTCCGGCATGGCGCAGGCTTTCGAGCAGCGCGCGTGTGCCGTTGTCCAGGTATTGCCGCAATTCGGTCAGCGCGCGTTGGGTCATTTCATTGATCGCGAGTTCCCCGGCAAAATAACGGCAAATGCCGACGAACTCGACCAGCGCTTCGACCTCGGCAACTTCGTCCGGGTCCAGTACCGAATTGGGTCGAATCTCTCGCGAAGGTCGTAGTCGCAACAATCGCTGAACACGGCTAGGCATGGATTCGATTTCGGCACGCAATAAATCGGAAATCTGAGTCCGCTGTGCCGCAAGCGCCCGACCCCAGGTGCTGTCGACGGGCAACGCCAGTTCGGTGCGCAAACCACGCGCAGAATCATGAATGGTCTTGAGCAAAGCGCCAACGGCAATGCCCTGGCCGCTGCGCAAGTCAGCGTGCAATTCGGCGACCATCCGTTCAAGTTCAGCAAGAACGATATTGACGGCAACACCATAATGCGTTTCCGCGACGCGCGCCGCAGTATCGCTGCCCGCCGCTTTGACCCCAAGTCGAATCAATTGCCACGGGGCCGTCATCCGGTTCATAACGGTCAACAAGGCGTAGAGAAATAGTTCACCGTCACGTGCCGCCGCATTTTCGATTAACGTTTTGCATTCGTCTAACTGATCGTTGGCAAGGTTGCCGATCTGAAGGGGCAGACGCGCGGAAAGCGACGCCAGCACATCACGTCCTTTGAGTGCGCATTTAAGAGCGTTGAGTTCTTCGCCAGCACGCGGCGTTCCGATCTGCTGCAATATTCGGCGGCGAATTTTTTCGTCGTCCTCACTGGCGCTGCATTTTGCTTCGATTGCAGCTGCGACACGGTCCTGAAAAATACGAGCGAGACGCTCGGTCCTCGATTGGTCCCCGGCAAGCATTGCTTCGCTGACATCGGCCGCAAGGTCGTTGGCATCGTTTGGTAACAGATCGCGCAGGATCCAGTTCCACAGTGATTCAAGCGACGAACGAGCGACGCGACCGGGATGCTTGTGATCCCCTCGATCGTCTACAAGAAACGGTTCGAGTGGCTTGAACAGCAGTCGCGCGGTGTCCTCGATACGGAGGGCGCCTTCACGCTGCTCGCGCATGATGCGCCGCAATTCCTGCAGAACCAGATCAGCGCCAGTTACTTCTTCGCCGCGCAGCACGGCGCGCTCGAGCTCGCTGATCAGCAGCGAACGCGCTCCTGGCGAAAGCTCGCGCAGAAATTGCCGCAACCGTTCGACGGTCGTTTCGGCGCCCGCCATCCTCGGTCTGTCCGAATTCAAGCCTCCCGGCTTGATACGGCGGCGGGCGTTAAGAGATCATTAAGTGTAATGCGACGCTAGCCGACAGCCGTCCAGGTCCCGTCAGGATTACGACAGGCGGTACCTCGGGTGGTCTGGGGACGGCCGTCAATATAGACCGTGTGGGTATAGGAGCGGCAGTTGCGACCTGCCTGTTGGTACTGGGGACCGGGAACCACCGTGCCGTAGCGACCCGAATCCGGATTGCGCCATGAGACCGGGGCTCCCGATTGGCCGCGCTCAAGAGCGTCCATTTGCGCTGTATAGGCGCGTTCCTTGTCTTCGTCGTCCAAAGCTGCGCCGATCCGATTGCCGATCAAGCCCCCCAGCGCACCGCCAATCGCCGCACCGGCAAGGCGATTCCCGGTGCCGCCTCCGGCGACCGCAGCGCCGACTAGCGCACCGGTTCCGGCTCCGACCACGGTCCCACCGGTTTCTCTCGGTCCCGGTCCCGTTCCTACTGCCGGCGCCGGCTGTAGTTCGGGCCCTGATCCTGAACCCATCCAGCCCGTTCCCCCGCTGGCGCAGGCTGCAAGCGCAAGGCCGACGGTCACAATAGCAGTGGATTTCGGCACGAACATTTCGACCCCCGGGGAAGCGAGAAAAACGAACAAGGCAACGGATGAATCAGTCTACCGGGATGGGAAGATTAGGGCAAAACTCCGGCAAAGCGACCTATGCAGCCGGTAACACCAACTCCGCACGCAACCCACCAAGTGGCGCCGTGCCAAGCGTCAGACCGCCGCCATAAAGCGCCGCAAGCTCAATGACAATCGATAGCCCAAGTCCGGAACCGGGCTTCGTCTCGTCTAGCCGTTGTCCGCGCCTCGCCACTTGCTCGCGCTCCGATGGCGACAGGCCACGGCCATCGTCATCAACAATAACGTGCACGACCTGACGGTCACTCGCCTGATCAGGTCGCTCCCGCACCACTTCAATGGCCACCCGCGACGACGCCCACTTACAAGCATTATCGACGAGATTACCCATCATCTCTTCGAGGTCCGGACGTTCGCCGTGAAACTGCGCCTTGTCGTCGGCGTGTACGTCAATAATAAGGTTTTTGTCGCGATGAATCTTTTCCATAGTGCGGGCAAGCGCGGTTACGACAGGCGCAACTTCCGTAACCGAGCCGACCACCGTCAGGCGAGCGGCAAGACGGGCGCGCTCGAGGTGACGGGCCACCTGATCGCGCATTATGTCAGCCTGTTCGAGTACTTTTTGTGCGAATGGTTCGGCACCACGCGCCGCGGCTTCATTCACCATCACAGAGAGCGGCGTCTTCAGCGCATGTGCAAGATTGCCGACATGCGTGCGCGCGCGCTCGACGATTTGCTTGTTGGCCTCGATCAAGGCATTTGTTTCGCGGGCGAGCGGAGCGATCTCTTCCGGGAATTTCCCGGTCAGGCGTTCGGCGCTGCCAGAACGGATGGCCGCAAGCCCATCGGTAATGCGTTTGAGCGGAGCCAAACCAAATCGAACCTGAAACGTGGTCGTGAGCAGCAATACAGCGGCGAGTATTGAAAATGTAATGATCAGCGCCTGATCAAACGAACGTGTTTCTTCGGAGATTTCGGCCGCATCGCCGGCCACCGCTACGAGATAGTGACCCTCGTCGCCGAGATCGATGTTTCGTTCAACGAGGCGGAGCCGCTGATCTTCGGGACCGGAGGCGTAACCTTCGCGCGAGCCGTCAGGGCCGGCGGCGATGCCATTATCCTGCAAATGCGGCAAACCACCGTCCCACAGCGATCGTGACGCGCGGACTTCGGCCTTACCGGGGTCCGTTCGTGTGACCTGCCAGTACCAGCCGGACAAAGGCAGCTCAAACAGCGGTTCGCCGAGTGACTGCGGAAATTTTTCGCCACCTTCTTCGGGAGATGCGACGTCGGCTACTAGCGTCCGCAGATAAACGCCGAGGCGGCGATCGAATGCGCGTTCGACCGCCTGACGATAGAGTGATGATAACACAACACCGGTGATAAGAAGAATGACGACCGCCCAGGCGGAGGCTGAAAGGAAGAGGCGCAGCGCGAGAGAGTTGGCACGCATCCCATCAACGGGCATCGGGCGGCGTCAGCAAATAGCCAAGGCCACGCACGGTCTGAATGATTTCGACCCCCAGCTTCTTGCGGATACGGCCGACGAATACTTCAACCGTGTTCGAGTCGCGATCGAAATCCTGGTCATATAGATGTTCAACCAGTTCGGTGCGCGATACAACACGGCCAGTGTGATGCATTAGATAGGCAAGGAGCCGGTACTCGTGGCTCGTAAGCTTGACCGGATTGCCATTGACGGAGACGCGGCCGGTACGGGTATCGAGTCGTACGGGCCCGCAATTGAACTCGCTTTTGGCGTGACCGGCGGAACGCCGCAGGAGGGCTCGCACACGTGCAAGCACCTCCTCAAGATGGAAAGGCTTCGCGACATAGTCGTCCGCGCCAGCGTCAAAGCCCTGTACCTTATCGCTCCAGCGGTCGCGAGCCGTCAGCATGAGCACCGGCATGGCGCGGCCGGTCCGGCGCCAAGCTTCCAAGACTGAAATGCCATCCATTTTCGGCAACCCGATATCAAGGATGACTGCGTCGTAAGGTTCTGACTCCCCGAGATAGTGGCCTTCCTCGCCGTCGAAGGCGCGATCGACGACATAGCCAGCGTCGGTTAGCGCGGTGGCAAGTTGGCGATTAAGGTCGGGGTCGTCCTCGATCACGAGGAGGCGCAAGGCATTACTCTCCACTCAAGGGCCGGCGTGAAACTCACCACTCACCGCGTCAACAGTCGCGTCGACCACTTTGCCACTTCGGCCAAGCAGAGTTAGCACATAGACAAGTTTGTCGTCACGTCGGCAGAGGCGCGCTCGCACCACCTCGGAGTGTTTGCGATACTGACGGAGCGATTTGATGGCCTGCCCCAGCGAAATCGCCTTGTTGGCGTCAACCGCGGCGCGCTGTTCGACTTTGGTGAGACAGGAGTCATGGTGAGAGGTGTCCGCAGCGACGGCCGTCAGGCCTAAAGCGACGAAAAGCAGGACGGCCGGGAGAAATCGGGGAACCGGCATGGGAGGGTGTTAACGGCGCGCCGGTGAACGCTGCCTGAACGCGCAGTCTTGAAAGTCGTTTCCGCTAGCCATCGAAGCCCTCGAACGACGCATAAATATCAAGCTTTTCGCGCGGTGAACGCCAGGAATTGATCGGGGCGTCGGCATCCTCGTAGCCGAGCGCCATACCCGAGTAGATCATCAAATTGTCGGGGAGTCGCAAAAACGCACGCACCGTGAGGTGGAAAGAGACCCATGCCTGCTGCGGGCAGGTATGCAAGCCGAACCCGCGAGCCACCACCGCAACTGTCTGAAGATAGCCGCCTATATCGGCCCATTGCGCGGGTCCATGAGCTTTCTCACGCGCGAAAAACAAGGCGACAGGGGCCCCAAAAAATTGATAGTTGCGAGAATATTGTCGATAGCGCGCCGGCCTATCCTGGCGCGCCACGTTAATCGACCGATAAAGCAGTTCGCCTACAGTAAAACGGCGCGCCCAATACGGCTCGGCGAGTGGTTCGGGGTAGATGACATAGTCGGTACCTTCGCCTTTTGGCAGTTCGCTCGCCATGCGCGGAGCTAGCAACGCTTTCAATTGTTCGACCCGCTGGCCGGAAATGGCATAGATGCGCCATGGCTGCATATTCCCGGCCGAAGGAGCGCGCGCCGCGCGCTCTACGATTTCACGAACGGTTTTTTCTGGGACTGGCCTCGGCAAAAACGCGCGGCACGAATAACGCGATGCAACAGCTTCAAGGACATCCATAGGTGGGCTCCGCAAAATTCGCCACAGTGTGGTGATCCAAACGTCGCGTGCCAAGGGCCTTTCTTGTCAACTGGGGGATCGGCTGCACGCGACCTAGAGTCTGCCGTCAGCTGGAGCATACGACTGACAGTGTACGGCGCAGGAAACCGAAGGCGGCAGTCGCCGCCTGATCGAACAGTTTGAGATCAAAATAAGGCCTGCAATGTCCCGGGGATTTTCTTTCGGAGGGAGCTGAACCGTTGTACCAGCTTCTGCCCCAAAGCAAGCTCCATTCATCTCTTCGCAAGAATGCGCGCCACCTTCTCCAGACTGCGGCCGCCGAAATAGGCGGTGAGCACAATCATGGCCCATTGCCCCACATCACCGGATAACGGGTCGGTGGTGCCAAAGCCCAGCACTTTGTCCCACACCACGGCCTTCCATGCATAAATAATGAACGCAAAGGCGAACAGTGGCCGCGGTAACGCCGTGAACCACCGCCCCTGTTCCGCAACCAGAATTTCGGTCGCCAGCTCACGCTCGCGCTGCTCGACCGATAATTCGCGCGCGGCAAGATCCGCGGCAATCTTTTCGCTGGTATTCTCGGCCGTAAGCTTGGCGCGATAGGCGTCGAGAGCGGCTTTCGCAAAGGGGCCGCCAAGCAACTTGCCCAGCCAGCCAAGGAGCGTGGACAGCATTTACTTCGCGCTCCCCGCTGTGCGTCGCCGTGCGATCTCGGTGATTAGCCCGATCGCGATGACGTAGTATGGAATATATTTGGATTGGAGCGCGGTCTGGATTGCGCCGGTCACATTGGGATCCGACGCGAGTGCCATCAGCGCGACAGCGACAATCCCTGCCATTACCTGCACGCGCGCCCAAAGAATGGTGACCGAGTTGTTGAACCATGATTTTATCTTGACCCACATTGATTGCATGTCTCCGAAGTTATGTTTCATGATGATTTATCCACGTATTGCCACGCGGGCCTTGAAGCTATTCGCCGCCATTGCCAACGCCACCGATCTCACCTCGGCCACCCGGCGACCCCAGCCGACGCCAAAGACAGGCCAAGTCTTCAGTGTTTGCAAAAAGCGCAGTCGCTCGTCACAGATCGAGACGATCAGAACTTGGTAATCGCTCGCATGTGCTGCGGCGATAGCCGCATCGAGGCTTGAATTGACTGGCAACGCGAGCGCGCGACGCAGTACCTTGCCACTGCGCCCGAGACCGGAATTGACGCCGTAATCGAAGATCACGTAGTCGACGCCGGCGGGCAATTCGTCGCAACGTTGCGCATCCCAATATTTGCTGCGGTAGATGCTCTTTGCTTCGCTGAGCTTCATCGCGCGCACGTCGGCCGTCGTGGCGTCAGGCTTCACGTATCTGCGGTAATCGTCGATGGTAATTCCGAAATTGGTCGGTCCGCCCGGATCGTTCGGGTGATTTGTATAGCCGCCTTCATGCGCAAGCAGCAGCGGCAAGCAAGTTTCGTATGTCGATTGCATTGCGTCACGAACCCGGAACGGACATCTCAAGGAAGTAGACGATGAGACGCACTTTGCCGGCGGTGAAATTTCCGCCGGTGGCGGTCACCCGCACTTTGGTATCGGCATAAAACGCGGTGGGGCCGATCACACCATTGTTGGTAGAATTGAGCGCGGCGCCGAGAAGGTTGCCGAATTGGGTGGCGTTACCCAGTACGCCAACGCCGTATGACGTGGCGCCGGTGATTGCCAGCGTGGTGCGTGACGACACGCCGAGCACGATCGCGCGATCCGGGATAAACGCCGTATCCGTGGTCTCGACAAAGGCTCCGACAAGCGTGAGCTCTTCTTCCTTGGCGCGCAGTGTCGCGCGACCACCATGGGCGGTCAGGGAAATCCCGTCGCGCCAGATGCCGTCTTCGTAGGTGACTGTCAGCCGCTCGGTTTTCACCCAAGCCTTGAGGCCGGACACTGGAACTATGCGGATCCAGCCACCGCCACTGTAAAGCGCGACCTGCCCGTTCCAGCCGGCCCAAGCGCCGGTCGCGCCAGACGCCGGAATGTAACAGGCGCCTTCGGCCGGAGTACTGGGCGGCGTAGCGAGCGTGCGGCTCTCGACGGCAATCTGGGTGAGCGCGTCGAGCAGCGTGAGCGCTTCATTGTGGGTGACGTGTTTTTGCGCCTGCGCGGCTTCGATCACCGGCAGGCCAAGACGGGGTGTGTTGGTCATGATGCCTAGGGGGTTAGAATTGCGTCGGCGCTAAATCCGCGGCCGACAGTTGCGGATAGCTGCGTGATGCGCACATGCAGGCTCGTCTGCAGCACGCCGAAATCGGATATTTCGTCGGCAGGAGCGTAGATCACGGATGGAGTCGCCGATGTAAGCGTGCGCACAACATTGGTGCCGGACAAAACGTCGAGCGCGTATTGCTCGCTCGTCTCTCCGATCGGCACCTCTCCTACCCAGGTATCGCCATCCACGCGGGTGCGCCGGATCCAGCTGAAGCTAACCCCGCCGGCTTTGCGCACCGCGTTGAAATGGATGGGTGCTAAAGGTTTAAGGGCGGTCGCCCGCGGTGTAGCGCTCAGCGCAAGCGCGGTTATGTCAGCGTGATCGCGGCCAGCCATGACGACACGCAGTTGCAGGGTGCGTTCCAGCGCGTCCAGCCCGCTTGCGATGGTGACCACGTGCTGGTTGAGCAGCACGAAGGGCGAGCCTGCGGGAAGCGGCGAACCCATGGCCCATTCGCTGCCGGCCTGGCCTCGGAGCAGGCGCGATAACAAGTAAGTACGGTCGGCCACGAGTTCCGCACCGGAGAACTGCATGACTTCCCAGGCACCGTCGGCGCGCCGAAGCGCGGCAGCATTGGCGCCGCCGAACAATGCAATGTCCGACACAGAATTGAGTGCGCCGCCATAAAGCTGCACGCGAAAAGCCGCGCGTTGCCAACGCGCGGTTGGTCCCGCCGGCAAGTCGTCGAGCGTCTGCCCGACCACAGATGGCGCCAGCGTGAGTCCGGCCTGCCTGTAGCTCAAGCCGTCATTCGATGACCACACCGTCACAGGTCCGGGCCAGGGATCGGCAAATACGGCAAGTCGAGACAGTCCGGGCGCCTGCTCTGCGCCCAGCGCCGGCAGGTCGAGCACCATTGCATGCACGGGGCCGATTGAAGGCGGCATTCCGGGCAAATTCCGGCGCGGCGGCGCAAGCGCGAGATTGAATACTTCCGGATCGATTGAACGCCCTCTTACGCCTCGGCTTTCGGTCTCGCTGATCTCCTGCAACTCGATCAGCCGGCGCCGGCCGTTGACAGTCAGTCCGACCACATCGCCAAGGCCAAGCGCAATCTGGCTCGGGGGCAGCGCAAAATCCGCGCTTTCGCGGCCCGCCCACAGATCCTGAAGCCAGATTTCGGCACGCCTTTCCGCCTCGCTATTGTTGGTGACGATCGCAAGGTCGGCATGGGCGCCCCGTGTTGATGCGCCGACCAGACGCCGCGAGGCCGCGGCCCCCCGCTGATAGTCCGTGCCGATATCGGTGAAGCCGATTGTCACTTCTCGCGGCAGATCGCTTTCCTGCATCCGCGTTAACCGCGCCGGGACACTTTCCTCTGGCAAGACCAGATCGTCCTCACCAAGCTCGATCACCGGCAGGCCGCCGCGTTGGCGAAACCGCAAAATGCCGTCTTGCTCGAAAGCATCGAACGTGAAAGTGAGCGCCAAGGGATCGAGCATGGCGCGCGGCGTCATCGGACGGTCAACGACATAGCCGTCCGGCCCCTCGCTCAGCTCGCCGGAATCAACACCGGTCACGCCGCAATCTGACAGGATCGTCGATACCAGCGCGTCGAGCGGAGTTGATCCGAGCCGTCCCGAGAGCCAATGTCCCGTCTCCCAGTTGCCGGCATCGCTCCATACATCGGTCGCCGCCGGAAAAGCCGGATAAGGCCGCGCATCCCATGTCCACACGTTGATGTTGTCAGGCGCAACCATCCGGCCGCCATAGACCGGCGACACCGGATTAAGCGCAGCGTCACCGAACGCCGGGTCGAACGCACCGAGAACCGCTTCGAGATAGCGGCGCTGGATCAGGTCGTCGCGTTTGCCGTTGGAGAAATGCGGCAGGCCCGCTTCCGAGGATTTCGGATCCGGGAATACGCTCGGCTGATTGGCGCCCTTGTCGACTGCCGGGCAGCCGACCTCGGTGAGCCAGATCGGCTTTGAGCGGGGCAACCACGGTGTCGAATTGGCGAGTTCAACGCCCCCGACCCGTTCGTAGTGCGGTTGCGACCAGAAATTCCAAAGATCCTTCTGCCGGAAGATCCACGCTTTCCCGAGCCCGTCGGTGATCGTGCTCCGCGTTTGCGCATTCCGTCCTGCCTCATCGGCATAATACCAGTCGTAGCCCTCGCCACCCGCAAGATTTCCTGCAAGATAGGTCAGCCGATACGCACTGTCGGTCAGTGTCAGATCGCGCTGGTGGCCGACATCGCGCCAATCGGACAGTGGTGCGTAATAATCGATGCCCACAGCATCAATCGATGGCGAGGCCCACAATGTGTCGAGCGGAAAACGCACCTCGCGGGCGGCCTCATCAACGACATGCGATCCATATTCGGTCCAGTCGGCGCCGTAGGTGACCATGGTGCCGCTGCCCACGATCGCTTTCACATCCGCGGCGAGCATGGCGAGGGCGTTGACCGCCGGATAGAGGCCCGAGGCTGAGCGCACGCGGGTGAGTGATTTCAGTTCTGACCCGATCAGAATCGCGTCGACCCCGCCGGCATCTGCTGCGAGCGTCGCGTAATGCAAAACCATGTTGCGGTAATTCCACTGGTCCGCGCCCGCGCTGAAGAAGGCGTTGATCTGCGTGGCCGCACCGGCATTCCCATCGGGCGAGCCGGTCTGTCCCGGCGCCGGATCGCATGTAATGCGTCCGCGCCAGGGATAGACCGGTTGTGACGCAGCACCCGTCCACGGATCGTGCAGGGCGTTGCCCGGGGCAATGTCCATCATAAGAAAGGGATAGAGCGTTACCTTGAGGCCTCGATTTTTCAGTTCGACGATCAGATCGCGCACGCTTTGGTCCGATGGCGTACCGCCGAAAGCAGGGCGGCCATCGATGCTCGAAACGAGGCGCGCTGTTGCGCGATCCAATCCTGCGACCGACCAGACCCCGCCATAGGTTTGCTTTGCGCGATTATCGACGCCCGGCATGACCCGGCATTGGCCGCAGCGCAGATCGGTCCCGAACCATGCCACCACAAGCGCAATACGCTCGATATTCGGTGCGACCGCCTGTAGTTCATCGAGCGCGGCAATCGAGTCGGATGGCGCATATGTAATATGTCTGTTTTCCGGTGCCGATTGGCCGGGCCCGAGTGTCCGCACCACGGTCTGAGGCTCGTAGCCAAACTCGGTCGCGCCTGGAATAAGCGTAACCGCTCGCAACATGTGCTCGAGGCGACCTATCGGGCGCACCACTTCGAACGACATTTGCGGAATGCGGTTACCAAAATTTGCCAGTGGCAGCCGCTCAAACACGACATAGGAAACTCCCCGATAAGCTGGTGCATCGCCCTCCTTGGCGACGATCAACGGATCGGGGGTCTGTGCCTCATTGCCAGTGTAGGTGCGTACAGTGAGCCCGGACAGATCGAGCGGCTTTCCGTCGGCCCAGACCCGCAATACGCCGCCGATCGGGCCCTCGCACAGACCGATCGCGAGATTGGCAAAGTAGGAATAAGTCGTCGTGTTCGTCGTGACGACCGGTCCGCCGCCCATGCCCTTGCCGCCGCTATTACCCGTGGTCTGCGATGCGGTGCTCACCACCTCTTCGAGATTAGTGGCCCAGATCACCTGCCCCGGCAGCCGCGCGCGCCCGTAAACGCGCGGGATTGGTGCGCCTTCAGTCGAGGCCATCACCTCGAGGTCAGCAAGCCGTGGGCCCTCTTGCGAGATTTCGCGGCGGCTCGCGAAAAGCGCGCGATCAATGGCGTTGCCGGCGATCGCGCCGACGAGGCGGCCGGCAATGGCGCCCGCCGGTCCAAAAACTGCTTTGCCGGCGGCAGCGCCGGCGGCTGAAAGAACGAGTGCGGCCATTAGTCGATAACTCCGGGAAATTTGAATGCGAAGGCCAGGCGCCGTCGCCACCAGGGCGCGATTGCGACTTCCGCGACCGCAGCGCCATCATGCGCGTGCACCATCACGTCAGGTGCCGTTACGATAGCTGCGTGCTTTGCTGGCAGATTGGCGCGCCAGCGGAACAGGATCAGATCACCCGGAGCGATGGTGTTGAGCGGGACAGCAATCAGGTGACGAGCAGCGGCGGCGGCTAGCGACTCCGCGCCTGTCGCCTCGGCCCAATCCGGCGCGTAAGGCGGCGCGCGTTCAGGCTCTTGTCCAATTACGGCGCGCCATACGCCGCGCACTAGGCCGAGACAATCGCAGCCAACGCCGTTGAGCGAAGCCTGATGCCGATAGGGCGTGCCGATCCAACGCCGCGTTTCCGCGACAATATCGTGCCGATGAATTGCCATAGATCAGCTCTGCCGGCTCTTGCCGTCATTGCCCGGCTGACCTTGGACGGGGTAGCTGATGACAAAATCGTTGCCGGGAATATGCGGAAAACCGCGGAAGTTCACGACATTGTTGAAGCGGTCGTGACAAGTCTGGAAGCGCTTATCGCATCCGGCGGTGACGACGAAAGTGTCGTCCACCGCAACCGGCTCCGGCATCGCCTGCCAGAGATTGAGCGTGACGGTATCAGCCTTGCGATGCGCCTTCACCTCGACGCTTAAGCCTTTGTTGGCGCCGCTTGTGAATGTCAGCTTTCCGGCGGTGAAACAACCGCCCTCAAACGCGTCGAGGCCCGCGGCTGAGAAGGTCGACGTTGCATTGAGCGCAACCACAGCGCCGCTTGCGCGAAAGCGGATATCGTCGAGATCGATCTTGCAGCGCGCGTCGCCGAGATCGGCGGAACACGTGATAGTATAAAGCCGCCCGCTGTCCTGCGTCAGCCGTTCGCTCAAGCCTCGGAGTTCCGCGGTGAATGCCGCGCCCTCACGGCTCACTTCACCGAGTGTGCCCTTTGCCAGGAGTATGCGGAGGTCCGGATTCGTCCAGTCCACGAGCCACAAATCGACGACTGCCCCATCATAACGGCCGGCGGCAAGATCCGCCTCGTTGAGCGTTTCATCGGACAGCGCGCCGGAAAACTCCGAACTATCGACCGCGAGGCCGAGCTTTTGCAGCGTTTCGGTTCCCGATAATCCGCTGCCGGCGCGGCAGTGGGTATCGCCAAGCACGACATCCTCATCGTGATCGGTAAATCCTTGTGTCACGCCGTCAGATCGATTGATCATCCAACAGCGGCATAGCGTTGTAACGCCGGAGTCGAGCTTGGCTTGGAGTGCCGATGGAACGGTCCTCATGGTCTAATCTCCACCAACGGAATTTTCGGAATTACACCAGCAGCGAAAGCCGAGAGATCGACCTCGAGATAGTCGGTATCAAAACGTACCGGCACGTCGAACAGAAAGCCTGCAGTAATGGCCGAGCCGTTTGGGGGAATGTGGCCTGCGAGAAAGGTGATGGCACCGGTTGCTGGATCGGCAGTGAATGCGGTCCCTTCACCCACTTCACCTTCCGCGACCGCGACGCGAACGCTGCCGGGGACCGGTTTCGCAATAGGCCGCTGATACGGCGAATAGAGAGCGCCGTAGGTTTTGCTCAGTTGGAATGTGGAAGTGGCACCGTCGCCGATGCCAATCACCTGATCGATCGGCATGACCGGAATGCCCGGTGCGGCCGAGGAATGGTCGAGCCGGTCGCGCCAGCGGAAGCCGTGGAGCCGCCCTCGCCGCTCCTCGAAAAACGCGAGCACATGCGACAGCGCTTCAAAAGTTTTCACGCCGTAGCCTGCGTCATAGCGTCGTCGCGAATGCAGCCAGCGTGCGTTACGCTCTTCGGCTCCCGAGCCAAGCAGGACCACATCCGTGCGCCTTTGTGGCCCGCCGGCGCTTTTGAGCGCGATATCAAGTGGAAAGAGGATTTCGTGAAAGGACGACATTTTTCAAAACCCGCGTTGGCCACGCGCAACCGCGCGAGCGATTTGACCCGTAATGTAGGCCTCCGAACGCCGAAAACTCTGCGCATCGGGGGTCGCAATCTGGACGGTGACGTTCGATGGCTGCCCTCCACCGCTCATCGCAATGCCCAAGCGTCCATCGGCGCCGCGAGTCAGGGGAACTATCGCTTCCGGCCCGGCTTCGCCGGCCAGTCCAAGACCACCTGACGACAACGGAAAATAGGTTGGCGCACCGATCACTCCGCCGGATGCGAAAGGCGTGATTGCACGCATTCGCATGGCGTCGGACGATTCAACACCGCCGAACAGACTGTCAAAGACCTTGCTCAGACCACCGACCAGATCTTTGGCCATTGGTTTGAAGGCTTGCGAGACAGCCATGCTTGAAAGTCGCAAGGCGAGTTGCTTGAGCACGTCGTCAAACTGCTTGCCGCCGGTGCTTGCATCAGCAAAGGCCTTGCTGATGGCCTTGGCGAATGCCGCGGTGCTCACACCCAGCAGATTGGTGCTGGTACGCACCTTGTCGACCGTGTCGGGTAAAATTCCCGGAATAGATGTATCTGCAAAACTATCGTCATCGCTCATCAGGATATCTCTTCATCAAGTCGGTGAATGTGTGGCGATCGAGCGGCGCGGCTCGGCCGTTTGCCGCCTCGGCAGCGCAGGCGAGTTCACGTGGCGTCATGCGCCAGAACTGTTCTGGCGAGAGCCGCAACACGCCGAGGCCAAAACCGATCGCGTGCTTCCAGGGGAATGGCCTCATGCTTCGGCCTCGCCGAAGGTCGCCGCAATCAGTTCGGCCGCGATCCGAACGTAGCCCTGCGCACCGCCATCGGCCGCCATAACGGCCACGTCCTCATCGCTCACGGTCTCACCCGCTCCGCGAAGGCCGGCGCCGATAATGCGCGTGAGATCTCGTGCCTTCATCCGGCCGGATCCAAAGCGTTCGGTCAACGCCATCAGATCGTCGGCGCCGAAGGCATCTTCAAGTTCGGCAAGAGCGCCGAGAGTGAGCACGAGTCGGCGCCGCGCGCCGCCGATGTCTGCTTCGATTTCCCCGCGGTGACGATTTACCATTGCTCTGTCCTTTCATTTCTCATGCCGCGCCTGACCCGCCATCTCGTCAGGACGGTTCCGGTATTCCTGGGCTGGGTCACCGATTCTCGCCGTTTCGCAGCGGTCTGGTGATGGCGCGTTAAGTTGTGGCGAGTGGCCATGCTATGCCGCCGTGAAGGTCAGCTCGCCGGCGGATTCCAGCGACATGTCGTATGTCAACTCGCCATTGTGCTCGCCGGCAAATTCGAGGCTTACAATCTGGAATGGCCCCTGCACCGTGCCGAACGCGGGAATGACAATCTGATACCCGACGACATTCCCGTTGAAGAACGCTTGCCGCATTAGGGCGTCGCTTGCGGCATCCTTGAACAGCCCGCGCCCCGATACCGAAGCGCGCTTAACGCCGGTGCCGTCGAGGAGCTCCCGCCAGCGGTTTGCGCTTTCGGCGTGCGTAACGTCGACAGACTCCGCATTAAATGCGAGCCGGCGCGTCCGCAGGCCTGCGACGGTCGTATAACCCGCGCCGTCGGCGATCTTGACGAGTAGGTCCTTGCCTTTTTGAACAGTCATTGAAATATTCCTTTGTTTAGATTGGTTCGGTTACCGCGCGAAAGCGCACCAGCGCGTGGTACGTGCGTCCGTCGGATTCGCGGCGCACATCCGCGACCGAAAAGCGGAAATTGACGAGGTGGTGACCGGCGAGCGTAAGCGGCGCGTCGTCGAGCGCCTGTATAAGCGTGCCGGTGATCAAATGCGCTTCGTGGTGCCCGCCCTGGCGCGACCATGCATGCAATATGAGCTGATGCTCCTCCGCCGGCTCATCCCCGGCGGAAAAATCGGTGATGCGTGCCTCACCGAGCGTGACATAGGGAAATGCGGCCGCGCGCGGCGGCTCGTCATAAACTTTGGGGCCCCCGAGAACGGACAAAAGGCCGCTATGGGATATGAGCGCGTCGCGCACGGCGGCGCGAAGCGCAGTCGACGCACTTATTGTCATGGTAATTTCCTTGTCAGTCCTCGCGTTCCTCGGCTTCGATCACGAGGAAGCGACGGTCGGCACTCGGGCTGACAGCCAGAATGCAGTAGATGCGGGTGCCATCCTGCAAACGATGACGCGTGGTGATATCGGCGCGTAGGCGCACGATAATGCGGTAACGCACTTTGCCGCCTGTCGTATCGGCGGCGACATTCGCGGCAGCCGACAACGGCAGAACTTGCGCCCAAAGCGTGGTCACGATGTCGTAGAGACGCGTAACACCCCCGGCGCCGTCGTCGGTTTCAACCGGCGCTTCCAGCAGCAGCCGGCGGTTAAGGTCACCGGCCGCGGTCATAGCGACAGCATCCGGTAAGGCGTGACGAGCGCTGCGAAGCCTGCCGGAAGGACCGTGGATTCAGTTGCGCCGACCAAACCGCGGTTCTCATACCAATGCGCAACCAGCAGACGGAGCGCCTGGCGCAGCGGCTCCGGCACATCGGTCGCGGCATCGCCAAAACCGGTCGTCACCTCGAGTTCGATGCCGGCGGCGATCCGGGCCGGGACCGGCAGCACCCAGGGCATGAAGGCGAGCGTCGAGGCACCGAAATCCAGCACAAAGGCCTGCATATCGACGCTCTGCGGATGGCCCTGAAGGTCGTAGACACGTACGGCATCAAGCGACCGGAGCGGTCCCGGCTTCACGGCGATGCGACCGTGGTGTGGCCAGCGATCGAACGTCATGCGCCACCTTTGCGTCATCAGCGCTGTTCGTGCTTGCACCTCAACGTGCATGCGCGCGCCCGCAATCAGCGCCCGAATGACCTCATCGTCGTCGCTGTGCTCGACGCGCAGGAATGTCTTGGCCTCCTCGAGCGATAACGGCTCGGCAGCAGGCCCTGTCAGCAAAATCGAACTCATGTGCTATCCTTCACGGGCATGTCCTCCCGTGTCCTTTCCCTCTTTGTGTGGTTGATACTGGCTGCGCCCGTTTGGGGCGTGACAGGTAATGCGCCGCCAGCGGCCATGTGGGCGGCGCGGCCGATTGTGATGATTGTCGATGCGCGCGAAGATCTCTGCACCGGCACGGCGCTGGCGCGAGACCTAGTACTCACAGCCGCGCACTGCGTGACTCGAGCCGTCGATTACACCATCAAGCCGTACCAGACCGGCGTGCAGATCCCCGTGCGCACCATCTTGCGCCATCCGCGCTTTGATCTCGCAAGCTATGCGGCGAGCCGCGCCACGGCCGACATCGCCTTGCTCAAGCTCGCGGCACCCTTGCCGGATATCGTGGTGCCAGCAGTGCTCGCGTCCCCTCGCCGCGTTGCGGTTGGCGAGACCCTCACCATTGCCGGCTTTGGCGTCACGCTTGCGGGGACGGCGCGCGGGCTTGGCTTGCCCCGCATGGCCACGCTAACGGTCACGGGCCAACCGGGCTCGTTGCAGATCAGACTCGTTGATACCGCAACCCGCAATCAGCGCATCGGTCTCGGCGGCTGCACCGGAGATTCGGGCGCGCCGGCCTTCGATGGTAATGGCCCGATGGTCATCGGCGTGGTGAGCTGGTCGACAGCGCCCGGCGACGAAGAAGGTTGCGGCGGCCTCACCGGCATCACGCCGCTGTTCCTTTATCGCGACTGGATCGTCGACACTGCGCGCAAGATCAATTCGCCGATTGCACCGTAACATCTACCGGCGTAACGACCGGCCGCTACCGAGACGATTCAATAGAGGCATCGGCATCCACCAATGCCCGGAGCGGACATACGGCCTTCCGATCCAACAGCCTGAGCCACTACAATGCCATCGTCCCGAACCGCAGAATGCACGACGCGAGCTCATTTTAATTCTGGGTGAAAGGTTCGCTCGGCAGTCGCATAAATTGTGGAGATCTCAATAATGCGCTTCGCAGTTGTAGTCGCTGGTCCGGTCGTTTGCGCGACGATTGGTCTTTGCGCCCCCGCATCGGCAGATGCATTTGACTTCTTGTTTGGCGCCCGCCCGTCTCAGGGGGCGTGGTGTGCCCGAACGAATACCGGGGCCGGCCGGATTGACGAGGACTGCATCTTCGACTCATTCGAGGCCTGCCGTCGGACGGTGATCGGCGGGAATCGCGGCTTCTGCACGCAGAATCCCGCATTCACCGGCAACCCTCAACAACCGCCCCGCAAAAAGAGGCGAGTTCACAGCCAGTAAGCCCCGGCCAGATCGATGTCGAAATTAACGCTGATTTTATCCGTCTCCGCCCAAACGGGAACAACATTTCTTGCCACGTATTATAATTGCGTTACGCATGAGAGTGCGCGCAATGGCGTCTCGTAAAGGAGTGCCCGCATGGCGATCAGGATCGTAAACGCGCTCGTCGCGACAGTTGCAATTGCTGCGTTAGTTCTCGGAACTGACCCCAGCATGGCGCGTGGTCATGGTGGTGGTGGTGGCGGCGGTCATGGCGGCGGTGGCGGAGGCCACGGCGGAGGTGGCGGCCACTGGGGTGGCGGCGCACATTTCAGCGGCGCGCATTTCAGCGGTGCTCGCACGGGAATGTCGAGGTTTAGTGCCGCTCACATCAGTGGTCGCAATTTCAGCCGCATTTCGCGCGGCCACTTTGCTCACGTCAACGCCGCGCACATTCATGCACTAAGCGCGGGTGCTATCGGCAGCCGTGCCGCCTGGAATCACGGGGCCTGGAACCGCGGGAATTGGAACCACGCAGCATGGAACCACTGGGGTAACAATTGGAGGGGCGGCTGGAACCGCGGATGCTGCGGCGGTTGGTGGTTCGGAGGACCAGTCTTCTGGCCATTCTTTGCGGGAGACCTTTTGGCCTTTACGTTCTGGCCTTGGGGCTTTTATGACCCGTTCTGGGCTTACGGGAATATGTTCGTTTGGGATGCCATGTTCTGGCCTGGTCCCCAATTCACGTACGGCCCGTACGACGATGTTTATGGCGGATATGCCTATGGCGGCCCTGCACGAACGCGTGTCGCGCGTCGCGTCGCTCCTGAGACGACCGGCTCTGTAACTGACAACACAGAGCTCGCGCAGTCTTGCGGCGGCCTCGCGCCGGGTGTGACCGACCTTCCGATCGACAAAATCCAACAGTCGCTCCAGTTAAGCGACGACCAACTCAAATCCCTCAATGCGCTAAAAGTGGCTTCCTCGCAGGCGAGTGATGCTCTCAAAGCATCCTGTTCGAGCGACCTTCCGCTGACACCGGTGGGACGCCTCGATACGGTGCAAAAGCGGCTCGATGGTATGTTGCAGGCTTGGGGCACGCTGCGCACGCCGCTCGATGGCTTCTACAATTCGCTGAATGACGAGCAAAGGCAACGCTTTGCATCGCTGGGTTCCGCTTCAAACGAGCGGGTAAGTCGCCGTGGACCTACGTCTGGCGACAATCTGGCGGCACTGTGCAGCAGCCGCACCGAGCGTTTCACTCAGCTGCCTGTGCAACGTGTGGAGCAGGCCGTGAAGCCCACGCAGCCACAGCAAGATGCATTGGAAAAACTAAAGGCCGCCTCAGCGGAAGCAGCCAATCAATTGCAGGCATCCTGCCCTGCCCAGTCACCGCAGACACCAATTGACAGGTTTGACGCTGTCGGAAAGCGTCTCAATGCGATGGCAGCGGCCATTAAAATGGTACGGCCGGCGCTCGCCGAGTTCTATTCCTCTCTCACCGACGAGCAGAAAGCACGATTCAACAACTTGGGGCCGGCGCAGGACATAACATCCCGCCCGGGATGAGCGTCAGCTCTCGTCGATCCTGTTGCCTTGGAGAGACCGTCGCGAGGCAGTCTCTGTTTTTGCGCCGAGTAGCAGTCAGCCAATCGCGACTTAACTGAGGTTTGACGGCAGCACGACGACCTTGGTGCCAACCGGCGCGCGCTCGTAAAGATCGATGACGTCGTCGTTGAACATTCGAATACAACCGGAAGAGACGTTGCTCCCAATCTTCCATGGCTCGTTTGTGCCATGGATTCGATAAAGTGTGTCCTTGTTGCCTTGCCAGAGATAGAGCGCCCGGGCGCCTATTGGACTATCGGGACCGCCGGGCACACCTTCGCCGCTTGGTAAATTCTTCAAACCGGCTCTCAGCTCGGGATGGCGTACCAGAATGTCCCCGGTAGGGTACCAATCCGGCCATTCCTGTTTGCTGTGGACCTTCGCCACACCCGACCAACCAAATCCTTCGCCACCGACGGCAACACCATACCGTAGCGCCTTGCCGCCACCCTCGACGAAGTAGAGGTAGTGATTTGCAGGATCCACAACGATCGTCCCACGCGGCTCGCGTGTGACATACGCAACTTCCGTGCGGAGGTAAGCGGGATCGATTTCCGTCGAGTGCATGGGCGTGCTTGCGCAGCCCGCGAGACCCAATATCGCAATGACGGACATACCACCAATCAGGATGTGACGGCCCGGAGCGCACATAAGGAAAAGTTTGATCCAGCGCCGTGGCGAAATCAAGAAAGGGAGAACACCCGCGGCGACAAGCTTTTGGGGAGTAGCCCGGCCTGAGGGTAAGGTCTGCACTTGACCCAATGCGGACACTGGCCTCTTCCAAGTATGCTGGTTTAAGTCAATACGCTGGCAGAGCCTGGGGGGCTACATGCGACGGCGCGACTTTTTTACGCTGGCTGTTGCGGCCGCGCCCATCCTGTTCGTGCTGCTGTGGAGTACCGGCTTTATCGGTGCTCGCTATGGGCTGCCTTATGTCGAACCGCTGACCTTTCTCGCCGTGCGCATGGTGTTCGTCGTGATCGTGATGGTGCCGATCGCGCTCATCGCCGGCGCGCGCTGGCCACGCGGGCCCGACATCGGCCATAGCCTGATGGCCGGTGCGATGGTGCATGGACTCACTCTCGGTGGCGTGTTCACAGCTATTAGCCAGGGTGTGCCGGCCGGCATCTCGGCGCTCATCCCCGGTCTGCAGCCGATCCTAACTTCGACGCTCGCGCACAGATTCATGGGCGAGAAGGTCTCACCGCCGCAATGGGTTGGGTTGACGCTCGGCCTCATCGGCGTCGTGATGGTGCTGCACGACCGCAGCATCGTGGCGGAAGGCTCGGTGCTTGGGTGGATCGCGAGCTTCGTGTCGCTCATCGGTATCACGCTCGGCACGCTGTATCAGAAGCGTTTCTGCGGCGGCATAGACTGGCGCACCGGCAACACCGTGCAATATGCCGGCGCCGCCGTGTTGTTCGGCATCGGTGCTTTCGCCTTCGAGACACGCGTCATTCATTGGACCAGCGAACTGATCTTTGCCATGGCTTGGCTGGTGTTCGTGCTGTCGATCGCGGCGGTAGCGCTGATGTATTGGCTGATCCGCCGTTCGGCGGCGACCGGTTTTGCCAGCCTATTTTATCTGGTGCCGGCGGTGACTGCGCTGTTCGCCTATCTCTTGTTCGGCGAGCGGCTCGACGCCATTTCGGTTGCTGGTATGGGGGTGTGCACGGCCGGTGTCGTGCTCGCCAATCGGGTCGGGTAATGTGGGCATTGCTTGGGTATCTCGTAATGTCCGCTCATGACCCTTGGCGAACACCCCGCGCGTCGCCGCCTAAGCGCCGACAACCTCAGTCGTGTGCTCTTGCGTGTCCACGACCGTGACCACCACGACCGGATGAGCCTTCTTAATCGCAGCCCCAGCAATTGTTGCCGGTTCTTTGCTGTCGAAGGAGCGTTTTATTTGTCCGTCCACTCGTAAAAGAAAGCGCGCCTCGATGGGTCGAGTTTGCCCCTTTGGCCTGGCTGGCTCATCCCGGTCTGGCCGTTCTGGCCGTTTCAAGGTCGGGCGCGCAGTTCGACCCTCCGGGGTCTCAATACTTCGGATGTCCGAAGGAGCGCTTGGTTCGTCGGCCATTTAGTTATTAGACGCTGATTTGACCGCCGCAGCAATGGGCGGGGACATCGTCGGCCACGAGGTCGTTTTTGCGCTCTGGGCGACGCCGCCATTCGAGTTGAGCCGCCCGATCTCCGCTTTTGGCGGTAAAGCGGCCATTTTGAAATCAGGCCTTCGTGCCGGTTAATGACTAAAAGCGGACATGGCGCGGTTGTTGGGACTTACGTAAAATTGGACATGGCCGTGAACCGCCTGGGGGCGACATGAGCGGGCGCAATGGAAGCAAGAAACCGGTGAAGCGGCGCCGTACGCCCCGGCACAAAGTCCGTAAAGCGCGGACCACCCCCGAAGCCGGCCTGAAAGAGCTGCTCGATCAGCGAACCCGCGAGCGCGACGAAGCTTTGGAACAGCAGTCGGCCGCCTCCGAAGTGCTTAAGGTCATCAGCGCATCATCCGGAGATTTACAGCCGGTTTTCCAGAGCATGCTGGAGAATGCCACACGCATTTGTGAAGCCAAATTCGGCATCCTAGCGCTCGCAGAAGGCGCGGGTAAATTCCGCGTGGCGGCCATGCATGGCGCTCCGCCGCAATTTGCCGAAAGGCGAACCCGCGAGCCGGTTTTTACGCCAGGCCCGCTCAACATTGTCAGCATCGTCTCAAAGACCAAAAAACTGCTGCGCGTGGCGGACCTCAAGCTTCACGCGAGTTACCTCGGACGCGACGCGGCAGCAATGGCGCTTGCAGATATTGCCGGCGCGCGAAGCTTGGTCGTCGTGCCTTTGATCAAGGATGCCGTGGTGGTCGGTGTGTTGGCAATCTACCGTCAGGAAGTTCGCCCGTTCACCGACAAGCAGATCGAGCTGTTGACAAACTTCGCGTCTCAGGCGGTCATCGCGATAGAGAACACGCGGCTGCTCAACGAGCTGCGTGAATCCCTCCAGCAGCAGACGGCAACGTCGGACGTGCTGCAGATCATCTCAAAATCTCCGGGTGAGCTTGAGCCGGTGTTCGCCGCAATGTTGCAAAATGCGGTACAAATTTGCGGAGCGAAGTTCGGCAATCTCATGTTACGCGAGGGAAATGGTTTCCGTGTCGGCGCAACACACGGCGCGCATCCAGCCTATGTCGAGTACCTGCGAAGCGAACACGTTTTCCTGGACAATACCGGACTTGGGCAACTGGCGAGTACGAAGAAACATTACCACTTGCTCGACCTCGCCGCAGTAGCAACATCCGGGGATAAGCTGCGCGAAGCCACCATCAACCTAGCAGGTGCGCGCACGCTTATCGGGGTTCCGATGTTGAAAGACGACGACGTGGTCGGCGCAATAATCATTTACCGCCAAGAGGTGCGTCCGTTCACCGACAAGCAGATCGAACTGGTAAAGAATTTCGCCGCTCAGGCCGTCATCGCCATCGAGAACACGCGGCTGTTGAGCGAGCTACGAGAGTCATTGCAGCAACAGACTGCCACCGCCGACGTGCTCAAGGTCATTAGCCGCTCCACCTTCGACCTGCACACGGTGCTGCAAACTCTCGTTGAATCGGCCGCCCGGCTCTGCGATGCCGATAGAACCAATATCACCCGCCAGAAAGATGGAGCTTTCTTCCGCGCCGAAGCATACGGTTTTTCCAGTGAATTTATGGATTACGTCAGGAGTATTCCCATTCAACCCGACCGCGGCTCTGCGTTTGGGCGCGCGCTGCTCGAAGGGCGTGCCGTACATATCCCCGACGTCCAAGCGGATCCCGAGTACACGCAAAATGAAATGCAGAGGCTCGGTCAGTATCGCACCACCCTCGCCGTTCCGATGTTGCGAGAGGGCGTCCCAACCGGCGTACTGACCTTGTCGCGCTCGGAAGTGCGCCCGTTCACCGAGAAACAGATCGAGTTGGCTTCGACGTTCGCCGACCAAGCCGCGATAGCCATTGAGAATGTGCGGCTGTTTGAAAGCGTGGAGGCTCGCACACGCGAACTGACCGCTTCGCTGGAAGATTTGCGCACAACGCAGGATCGCCTCGTCCAGACACAGAAGCTCGCCTCGCTCGGTCAGCTCACCGCCGGCATCGCGCACGAGATCAAGAACCCACTCAACTTCGTCAATAATTTCTCGGGTGTTTCTGCTGAGTTGGTCGACGAACTGCAGGAAACCCTCAAGGATTCGAGCCTTAGCGAGCAAAGAAGCAACGAAGTGGCCGAACTTATGGACACGCTGCGGAGCAATCTCGACAAGGTCGTGCAGCACGGCAAGCGCGCCGATGCGATCGTCAAAAACATGCTGCTGCATTCGCACCAGGGTTCGGGAGAACACCGGCCGGTTGCGATCAATGCACTTGTCGAGGAAAGTCTCAAGCTCGCTTATCACGGGGCGCGCGCCGAGAAAAATAATTTCAATATCATGGTGGAGCAACTGCTCGATCCGGCTGCTGGAGAAATTGACGTTTTCCCCCAGGAGATTACGCGGGTTCTGCTCAATTTGATTTCAAACGGAGTCTACGCGACCAAGAACAAAGCTGCGCCCGATGGTAAAATCTACAGGCCGACCCTTATCGCCTCCACAAAAAGCCTTGGCGACCGTGTGCAGATCAGTATCCGCGACAACGGAATTGGAATTCTCCCCGAAGTCAAAGACAAGATGTTCAATCCGTTTTTTACGACCAAACCGGCCGGCGAAGGCACCGGCCTCGGTCTATCCATAAGTCACGACATCATTGTCAAGCAGCATGGTGGCTCGATCGATGTTGATACGCGGCCGGGCGAGTTCACCGAAGTCAGGATTATTTTGCCACGCGAGGTGCCGTCAAATGGGTGACCTTATGTCCGCTATTGGCCCAAAGCAGACATTACGGCGCAGATCTGGCAACTCCAAACTCGCCGCTAGAGTCGAAACCAAGGTATCGTGAGATAGACGCATGCGACCATTGCCATTGGCGGAAAAATACACACACACCATGCCAAGAACGAGCTGAAGCGATCTGGCAATAGCGCGGCAATTAAGCCGACCACGAGCGCGCCGACCGCGGCGGAAGCGGTCCATCCGTACCAATACATCTCGGGCGCGAGAAAATCTAAGACGGGATCGGCAAAATCCCGGGAACGGTGGAGGCCTAGAAGAACGATCCCTTGCGCCGGATACACTGTAAACAGAGCGAGCCCGCGCAGCCGCGCAATGACATAAAAGAGCGCAAACGCCGCTCCAAAGGCAAATGTGAAGTGGCGGACTGCCGAAGCGGACATCACGACCCGAAACCTCTGATGTCGTTCATGACGTGACCAACGAGGAAAGACCACCACACGGTGAATGCTAAGAGTACGGTCAGAATCGTGCGCATCCGATGATGTTGACCGTTGGCGGGTCCACGCCAGCAGAACCAGTATGCGGGCAGCACGCCCAAGCCGATGACGATAAAATCCTCCTTTAGATCAAAGAAACCCATGGCATGCCAATGGCGGTCGCGTTCCAAAATCGGCTGAATATCGACCTTGAAATAAAGATAGACGACCGCGCCAAGCAGCCAGGAGGTTAAATACAAAAGGACGATAGCATTGGCGAAACCCGCCGCTGGGATTGCTCGGAATCGACCGAAGAAAGAATTGGGCTTCGCGTTGGGTGGCGTACATGTCGCCAGAGCTTGATGCGTGATCGCGCCAATCAAGGCGACCGCGGCCAGGCCGTGCAGGATGAGAAGCGTTGTTGCCATAGAAGATGGGCTGGTTACCGCGTGACGCTTCTATGAGAACAGTGTTTCGGTCGCGAAAGGCTCCGCTGATCCTGGCCGGAAACGCGTCAGGGTGAATTTCGTCTTGTTGCCCGGATCGACATCGACCAAGACATAATTGTATTCCAGCTGCGGCGGCTTGCCCTTCCAGTACAGGTCCGGCGGATAGCCGGCGGGCACCTTGATGCTCGTGCGGCCGGGAAGGATCGGGTCCTGTTCCGCCCCGCCACCGCCAAGAACAAGATATTTCACGCCATCGACGTCATATAGCTCCGTTGTGTGAACGTGCCCGTTGAAGACGACCAGTTCCAGGTCCTTGGCGTAGGCAGCAATCACCTTGTGAGGATTATCGGGCTCCGGGATGGGGCCGAGGCCGGCGCGACAGAAGACCGGATAGTGGAAAGTAATAAACGCCTTTTTCATTCCTTTCGCTTTGGCGTCGTCCAGCCATTCCCGCAACTGGACCATCTGCTCCGCGTATTTCGGCCGGTCTGCGTCCCACAACGACGGGGAACGGTAGTCATATTTCCCGCTCCAGAGGAAAATGAACCGCATGTCTTTGAAGTCGAACTTGTAGATCAACCGCTCGGGCGTTACGCCGAAATTTTTCAGATAGGGCACCGCATTAAGTGTGCCCTCAATCTTTGGATCGCCCCACACTTCGTGATTGCCCACCGACATCAGCCAACGTCCTTCGAGACCGGCGGCACGCATTTCGGCGTCCGGCTCCGGCAGTTGCTTTAACATGGTGTCATTTAGACGCTTCCAATATGGACTGTCATTAATCGTCACGCCTTGATTGCCCCACCACACGACGTCGCCACTGTTGATTACGAATTTGGCGCGTCCACTGCGCACCTGTTGCACAATTTCGCGTGCAACCCAGTCGCCGCCAGCAATCTGAAACATGTCCCGGTGCACCCCGGGGAGCAGTTTCACATCTTCAACAGTCGCGCGAGTGACCCAACCCTGGTCCACGGTCAACGTCATGACCTCGGTGCGCGACATGAACGGCATCACGACGGTAGTCAGTTGTTTGGTGACAGGATCGAAGATCATTTTCACGTCGCGCGCCACCACCGCTTCCGCGACCCGCTGGGGCATTACCAGACCGAACATTTCGACGAATAGCTTGACCAGGTCCGGACGGCCATCTTTGTACGGCAGGTACATCATGGGGCGCGAGTCGCCATAGACCACGAACGAAAGTCCGGAGCTGACTTGTTGCGCAGCGGCGCTTTGCATATTTCCGAGCAAAAGCGACGGCAATACTGGCAGCATCGCCGCGCTTGAAATGAGCGCCCTTCGATTCAGCCCGTCATTTCGGCTCTCTGAAGTCTCTTCGTATGAAGCGGGGTCCTTTTCCAATGCGCCCGTAGGAAGCGTCGCGCGGTGAAACATGCAGTACCTCCCTGAGATGTCGGCGGATCCTATCTCGATCGGGGCGATAGTTTGAGTTGGACTATGGCCCAATATTTTCGGCACGGACTTCATCCCCGTATGCGCTATTGGCCCAAAGCAGACATGGGCCAATCCACTGCAAATGTTCGCTTCGCGGTAGAGCGGACACGTCGGCCCTTACTTGCGGGCGACGCCTTCTGTTATGTTTATTTCCAACTGATATCGGGGGTTCGGGTTGCTGCGGCGTGATTTCATTAAGGTCATCATTGGAGCAGCGACCGTGTCGCCATCTTTGGCGTATGCCCAACAGCCGCCAAAGCCGGTCATTGGCTTCCTCAGCAACGCGTCATCCAGCCTGTACCAGACCCGCTTGGGTGCGTTTCGGCAGGGCTTGAAGGAGGCGGGCTACGTCGAGGGCCAGAACGTCGCGATCGAATATCGCTGGGCGGAAGGCCAGAACGACCGCTTGCCGGTGCTCGCAACTGAACTGGTGGGTCAAAAGGTGACTGTGCTTGTGGCGGGCGGCGGTACGCCTACGGCAATGGCCGCCAAGTCGGCGAGTACGACTGTTCCCACCGTCTTCGCGGTCGCGGTCGATCCAGTGAAGGCCGGACTTGTCGCCAGCCTGATCCGCCCGGGCGGCAACATGACAGGCGTAACCAACTTAGGCGTCGAGATTGGCCCAAAGCGGTTGGAGCTTTTGCACGAGTTGCTGCCAACTGCGGCAGTGATGGCTGTGCTCGTTAACCCGGCTAATCCTGATCTTGCGGGGCCATTTGTGAAAGCCTTACAACCGATCAGCCATGCCCTTGGTATTGAGCTCCATGTCCTGAACGCGAGCACCGATCGCGAGCTCGACAAAATCTTTGCATCTTTGGCCCAAGTTCGCGCGAGCGCACTGCTGATTATGCCAGATGTGTTTTTTACGACGCGAGCCGAACAGCTAGCGGCACTGTCGCTTCGTTACGCAGTCCCTGCAATTTATGAATACCGTCCATTCGCGGCAGCGGGCGGGCTGGTGAGCTATGGAAGTGATGAAGTGGAATACTATCGTCTGGTCGGCATATACACGGGCAAAATTCTTAAAGGCGAGAAGCCCGCCAACTTGCCAGTTATGCAATCCACCAAAGTTGAGCTGATTATAAACCTCAAGACCGCCAAAACACTTGGGCTTCAAGTCCCGCAACCTTTGGCCGGTCGCGCCGACGAGGTGGTCGAATAAAACCGATGTCCGCTATTGACCCAATAGCTGACTCCTACTCGCACTTGCATATGCCCGCTTTCGGCGAGAGCGGACATGACGTTGTGCGGTTGGCTCAAGAGCTAAAAAAGAGGGCGAAGATTTAGTGTGTTTGACTGAAAACCTGCTTTCGCTTGGGAGGCGCGGATGACCGGCGATGAATCGTCGAAAGTGCCCATCAGCAAAAGGATAACCGATGAACTCATCGAGTTCGCTGTCATTGCAGCCTATTTGTACATCTGCTTTACCGCGATTTTCTATTTCAAAGCCACGATTCTGAAGGACCAGGGCATTCCGTTTGCTCCATTTGGTTTCGCGGCGGTGAAGGCCCTCATCTGCGCCAAATTTGCGTCGATAGGGCATGCTCTTCATGTTGGCGAGCGGTTTAAGACCTTGCCGCTCATCTGGCCGACGCTGTACAGATCACTGGCCTTTTTTCTTTTGCTGCTGTTCCTCAACGCTCTCGAAGAGGTCGTCATGGGCCTTATCCATGGCCGGAAGACGACAGATTCCTTAGACGCAATGGGAGGCGGCAGTCTCGATCAGCTTGTTGCAACCAGCATCCTTGGGCTTTTAATATTAGTTCCGTTCTTTGCCTTTCGCGTGCTCGGTGAGGCGGTCGGCGAGCGAAATCTTGTTCGCGTGTTTTTCTACCCACGTAGCCAAAATTGATGTGTGAGCTTTGCAAACGATGAGCCCCCTAGCATTATCTTCCGTGATATTTTTGCTGGTGCTTGGCGGGATCTTTGTTGGCGCCGGCTTTCGTCGCGTATTGCCGGGACATCATCTCAGCAAGGAATCGCAGGACGTCGTGCGCCTTGGCGCCGGTCTCACCGCAACCATCGCCGCGCTTGTCCTTGGTTTATTGATTGCGGGCGCGAAAAGCTCGTTCGACACAAGGAATAGTCAGGTCAAGCAGCTTACTGCAAACGTCATTCTGCTCGACAATCTACTGGCGCAATACGGCCCGGAGGCCACGCCAGTCCGCAAGCTGTTACGGGGTGCAATAAACCCCATTGTTGACCGGATGTGGCACGAGAAAGTGACGACGGCGCCGTTCGCAACGACCAGTGAAGGTGAAAAACTTTATCAGGCAATTCATGGGCTGTCGCCTCAAAACGAAACGCAGCGATCGCTTCAGGCGCGCGCGGTTCAGGTTACCAGTGATTTGGTGCAAACACGCCTCCTGCTGTTTGTAGAGGCTGATAATTCGATCCCAACACCTTTTCTCGCCATTCTTGTGTTCTGGCTTGTCATCATATTTTTGAGCTTCAGCTTGTTTGCAGATCTCAACGCGACAGCTTTGGCCTTTCTTTGCGTCTTTGGCCTGTCGGCATCGTGTGCAATCTATCTGATTTTGGAACTGAATGAACCGTTCAACGGTCTGATGAGGATTTCGGACGTTCCACTGCGGAATGCTCTTGCGCCACTGTAACTCCCGTTCGCTCGGCAAAGGTGTATGTTCGCCATGGGCCCTTAGCAGAGCGTGGGCGCCATATTCAAGAAGAACACAAGCAGACGCGTGCTTGTCGAGATGAATCACGCCGTAAACGATGTGAATGAACCAAGATAGGCCAAGATTTATATTGATTTTATTGACCCTCGGTCCAATCGCATGAAGACCAGTTTTTTTGTAAATTTTTCCCGCATCACGAACAAATGCGACGAGGCTTGGTTGGCTCGATGAGAGGACATAATTTCTTTGCGACGGTGCTGACTGGAGGGCGACCTAAATGCCATTGTCCGTAGAATTGCGCACTGTGAATCTAGGTACGCGTGCAGAAAGATTTAAAAATGGCAAGGAGCTCCGGCGAGGCGTTCCGCGAGAAACGCATGCTGATCTGAAGGACCTGGGCTCAAGAAGCGCTGTCGCGATCCTCGCCGAAAGTGACCCGGAACGTGTTCCGGAACTAGTTCCCGAACGCTACAAACGCATGACGGAGAATCCGTTCGCCTTTCTGCGTGGCGCCGCTGCAGTCATGGCGGCAGATCTGGCACATCAGCCGGTGGCCAGGATCAAGGTCCAGGCCGGTGGTGACAGCCACCTGATGAACTTCGGCGCGTTCGTTACGCCGGAAGATAACATCCTGTTTGACGCCAACGATTTCGACGAAACGCTCCCGGGTGTGGACTTCACTGTCGACCTGAAGCGTCTTGCGACGAGCGCCGCGGTCGCTTCATTGGCCAATGGAGGGACGAACAAACGGGCTCGTGCGCTTGCTGCAGCAACCGTCGCGGCATATCGGAAACATATGTTCAGCCTTCTTAAACTGTCGCCTTTGGAGATCTGGCACAGCCGGATAGATCTTGAAGAAGAACTCAAATCGATTGGTAACAGGGCTTTGCAGCGCAAATTGGCAACGGTCATCGGCAAGGCCCGCGGGGAAGGACTCGAAAAAGACGACAACTTTCCTCATTTAGTGAGCGGGAGCGAGTTACGAATTGCAGACAAACCACCGATCATTTTCCATCTCGATCCACATGCCAACGCCGCGCATAAGATCGATGCCGAGCGTGTCTTTGCGTTGTATCGCGAATGCTTGAGCACTGATCGACGTCACATTCTTGACCGGCATAAAATAATAGACCTGGTCTTTAAGGCGGTCGGCGTTGGATCCGTGGGAACATTCTGCTGTGTTGCGTTGCTGATGACAGGCGATAGCGAACCTCTCTTCCTTCAGCTTAAACAGGCACAGCGTTCCGTGCTGGAGCGGCTCGGTGGCGGTATCACTTACGAGGGACATCAAGGACGACGTGTTGTTGAAGGTCAGCAAATGATGCAGGCGGCCAGTGATATTTTTCTCGGTTACTCGCAAGATGATGACTCCGGCCGTCAGTTCTACGTTCGTACGCTGAAGAACCATAGGCTCGGGGGAATAAGCGAGATCAGTGAGGGGCAGGCACTTTCAGACTATGCACGGCTTTGTGGCCGTACCCTTGCGCGCGCCCACGCGCGGTCGGGGGATCCCGCCATGATCGCGGGTTACATGGGAAAAAGCGAAGTGATGGATGATGCTATCGCCTCATTTTCCATCGCATATGCAGGACAAACAGTTACCGATCATGCCGCCTTGGTCAAAACGGGGACAAAGCGGGACGTGAAAAAGGTAAATCTGGTTGCGGCATGATATCGCGGACCTGGGCGAGCGAATGACGTGATCGGTTGGATGTCCGCTTTGGCCCAAAGCGGAAACCAACTGTCCTCCGACCGACCCCTTTCAGTCTGCCCGTTTGACGCGGTACGATCGCTCTGTCCTGAGCTTCGGGGGGCACATGCGATGGCGGCACTGATGCCCTCATCTTTGCAAATGACGCTTACCCGACATCGCGCAAGCAGCGTAAGGGCGTTATTATTTCGCCATTCCCGGCCAAAAGTGCCCCGAAAGAAGAGTTCAACACATAGCCCGCGTTGACATTCAAAACCGTTCTCCAAATACTGAGCCCAATAATAGTAAGTAAGAAAACTGACTGCTGAAGCTCGGTATTCCAGGGAGGAATGCGATGAAGACTTCACGCCGAACACTTCTGAAAAATTCTGCTGCTGCCGCTGCCGCGCTCAGCTTTGACTGGCGCCGTGCTAGCGCGCAGGCAGAACCCGTCCGCATTGGCGTTATTTTTGACCACTCCGGTCCATTTGCAGCCGGGGGCTCGGTCGCCTGCGCCATCGGCACGCAGATCGCAATTGACCTGTGCAACGAACGGGGCGGCGTGGCCGGCAAGTATAAGGTCGTTCCGGTAAATGCGGATTCGCAGAGCAAGGCCGATGTTGCGATCAACGAGGTCGAGCGCCTGATCAATCAGGAAAAGGTCGATATTATCAACGGTGTTTACGCGAGCGCCCACGCGGTGCCGCTCGCAGCCAAGGTCGAACAGCAGAAGAAAATTCTTTGGATCACAACTGCGGTTGCGACCGCGGTGTTCAAGGACAAGAACCTCAATTACGTGTTTCGGGCCCAGATTCACTCAGAGCAGTATGGTCAGGCGTTCGCGGGCTTCATTACCGAGCACGCGAAGGCGAAGCTTGGAGTCGAGCCAAGTACCGTGAAAGTAGCGCTCATCCACGAAGATGGACCGTATGGTGTTGGCGTAGCGGCAGCCGACGAAGAGTATTCCAAAAAAGCCGGGCTCAACATCGTCATGCGCGAAGGGTATTCGGCGTCTGCACCCGATCTTTCATCCCTGGTGACCAAACTCAAGCGCGCTGGGCCTGACGTGATCTCGCATGCCGGCTACAATCCTGACATTACCCTATTCCTGCGCCAGGCCCGCGAAAGTGGTTTGCATTTCAAGATGCTGATCGGTGCCGGCGCCGGTTATAGCCAACTCGATAAGCTGCGCGCGACTTTCGGCAAGGATATCGACAATTTCTGCAACATCGATCCGGTGCCTGCGCAACTTCTCGACCCCAGTAAGCTCGCACCGGGTATCGGCGACCTTATCAAGATCATGGTCGAGCGCTACAAGGTGAAGGCGAACGCCATCGACGTGCCGCCGCATTGTTCAATGGGTTTCAACCAGACCTGGATTCTGCTTAACAACGTGTTGCCGATCGCGAAAGAGAAATACGGCGGCTTCGACCCGGAGGCGGTACGCAAGGCTGCGCTCGACGTCGACATTCCGCCGGGCGGCACGATTCAGGGCTATGGCGTGAAGTTCTTCCCGCCTGGTACTCAGCTTTCCGGACAGAACGAGCGTTCGACGCCGGTCGTCATGCAGAATGCCGGCGAGCATATTTCGGTGGTGTACCCAACGAGCATCCGGACGCAGGAGCCCGTGCTGCCGCTCCCTAAGTCGTCGATTTACGCCATGTAATTGACGATGCTGACAGTCGAGGGGCTTTCCAAGCGCTTCGGAGGATTCCTGGCAGTCAATCAGGTGTCCTTCGAAGTGCGCGAGGGTGAAATTCTCGGCCTCATCGGCCCCAACGGTTCAGGAAAGAGCACGACCTTCAACTTGATTGCAGGAAACTTGCACCCAACGTCGGGCTCGATCCGCCTCGAAGGCAAGGAAATCGGTGGGTTGTCGGCGCACGCGATCTGTCATCAAGGGATCGCGCGCACGTTTCAGATTCCGCGACCCTTCCGCAAGCTTTCGCTGCTCGAAAACGTAATGCTGGCCGCCTATTACGGCGCAGCCGGCGCTTTGGAGCGCGGCGAAGCTCAGCACCGGGCCGAGGAAGCGCTTGAAATGGTTGGGCTGCCGTCCGACGCCTCCGCGCGAACCGGCGGACTTGGTGCTGCCGCGCTCAAAAAGCTTGAGCTCGCCCGCGCGCTTGCGACCAAGCCGCGCTTGCTGCTCGCCGACGAAAGCCTGGGCGGCCTCGACGCGACCGAAATGGAACGCGCCGCCGATCTGCTCGACACTATTCGCAGCCGCATGGGCATTACGATTGTCTGGGTCGAACACATAATGGGCGTGTTGATGCGAATAGTGGATCGCGTCATCGTACTTGATCATGGCGAAAAGATATTCGAAGGCGCACCCGCGCAAGCGGCGATCAATCCCCGCGTTATTGAGGTCTATCTCGGCAAGAAAAAAGCGTAAGTTCAATGCTCTCACTGGCCGCTGTTTCCGCCGGCTACGGATCCTTCCAGGCCCTGTTCGGCGTCTCGCTCGAGGTGCCGCAAGGCGAGGCCGTTGGCGTCATCGGGCCGAATGGCGCCGGCAAGACCACGCTGATGCGTGTCATTTCCGGTCTCATCCCGATGCGCAGTGGCACAATGACCCTCGACGGACGGCCAGTGGGCGGTCTGCCTGCTCATCGCATGGTCGAGCAGGGCATTGCCCACGTGCCGGAGAACAGGCGATTGTTTCCGAGGCTCAGCGTAGAGGATAATCTGCGCATCGGTGCGTTCGTTCCGCAGGCGCGGAAGCGCTGCGCCGAACGACTCGACTGGATCTACGGCCTCTTTCCAAGGCTGAAGGACCGTCGCGAACAAGCCGCTGGAACGCTTTCCGGCGGTGAGCAGCAGATGTGCGCTATTGGCCGCGCATTGATGTCTGAGCCAAAATTGCTGCTGATGGATGAACCTTCCGCCGGTCTCGCGCCGCTGGTCGTGGCGCAAGTCTTCGAGCTGGTGCAACGGATCCGAGCCGAAGGGCTGACGGTCCTCATCGTCGAGCAGAACGTCCAGCAGGTACTCGACGTCGTCGACCGCGCCTACCTCCTTGAAGTCGGCAGCATCAAGCTTGCGGGAACCTCGATGGAGTTCAAGGACAACGGCTTCATTCGCAAATCGTACATGGGGTTGTAGCGAAATGGATCCGTATCTGATCGAAGCAATTATCAACGGTGTACTGCTCGGAGGCGTACTAGCACTACTCGCGCTAGGCCTGAACCTGATTTTCGGCGTCATCGACGTGGTGTGGATCGCTTATGCCGACATCGTTATGTGCGGCATGTACGTGATCTATTTTCTCTACGCGGAATACGGGGTGCCACTGCCGTTGGCATGTCTCATCGCAATCCTGAGCATAGCCGCACTTGGCGTCGTCGTTCACCTGCTGATCATTGCGCCGGTTCTCAATTCGGCTCCGATCAATCAGCTTTTGGCGACTGGTGGCCTGTTATTTTTCCTGCAGAGTTTCGCGACCCTTCTGTTCGGGACCGACTTCCGTAATATTGGCGTTCGTCTCCCGGTCCTTGAGATCGCGACCATCTACGTCAGCTTCGCGCGGCTCATCGCCTTCGGCGTCGGCCTGATTGGCGCAGTCATGCTCTATCTATTTCTCAAGCGTACCTATATCGGCACGGCAATTCGTGCCATCGCCCAGGACCGCGAGATCGTTGGTCTCATGGGTGTCGATCAGCGCCGAATTTATTTGGTGACGTCAGCGATTGGCGGTGCGCTGGCCGGACTCGCCGCATGCCTGCTTGCCTTGCAATATGATGTGCATCCATACATCGGCAACACATTCGGCCCGGTCATTTTTATGATCTGTGTACTCGGCGGGCTCGGTAACATGATCGGCGGCTTCATTGCGTCCTTCATAATCAGTCAGATTATTTCGATCGGCGGCTACTATTCCAACACCGAGCTATCTTATGTGCTGGCATTCACATTCTTCATCGTGCTGATGTTTGTGCGGCCGCGGGGGATATTCGCGCGATGAGCGTATCACGGATAGCGGCCATTCTGGGTCTTGCGATACTAATTGCACTGCCGTCCGTGGTTCCACCGTATTTTCTGCACTTACTGATCCAGATTCTCATCTGGGCGTTCATTTACACAGCATGGGCACTGATGGGACGCTTTGGTTTTGTCTCATTCGGTCACGGTGCATTCGTGGGCGTGGGCGCCTATGTGCCGGCGTTGCTTTGGAGCTATTACAGCGTCACGCCATGGATCGGCATTCCGGTTGGCGTCGCGGTTTCGATTTTGCTTGCGGTCATTATCGGCTACCCGTGCTTTCGTCTCAAGGTCGTCGGTCACTATTTCGCGCTGGTTACGCTAGCGCTCAGCCAAGTCGTGCTGTTATCACTGGTGGCCGCGCGCGACATTACCGGCGGCTCGCTTGGATTCACGCAGAGGGCCGCCGGGCATTCCTGGTACGCGCTGCAATTTCCCGAAAAGAGCTATTTTTACGTTATTTCGGTGGTGCTGTGGCTGGTGGGGCTCTATGTTTGGCAGCGCATCGATCACGGCATCAGTCGCGAGGCCCTTCAGGCGATTTCTGAGGACGAAGATGCCGCCGCCGCAATCGGCATCAACGTGCTGCGTGAGAAACTTCGTGTGACTATCATTAGCGCCGCGCTGACCGCATTAGGCGGTGCAATCTACGGTCAGTATATGATGTATCTCAATCCCGAGACGGTGTCCGGCATCGCCGTGTCGCTGCAGATTGTTTTCGCCGTGATCGCGGGCGGTGCATATTCGATGCTGGGACCGACGGTCGGCTCGCTGCTGACGCTTTCGCTGACCGAAGGGCTGCGCGTCTGGTTCGGCACCAATTTCATCGGTGCCGCCAATACGATCTACGGCATCCTTCTCATTCTCTGTATCATCTTCATGCCGCAAGGCATCGTCGGCGCGCTCCAGGGAATAAGATTTCGCCAACCACGGAGAGAAGCGGCTCCGGCGGAGTGATCGCAAACATGATCAAAGCGCGATCCGCCGTCCCTCATCGGCCGACCAGTAACCGGCGTAGTTGACCTTGATGGTTTCGTAAGCCAATTCGAGATCCGCTAGCGGCTGGCGTCCTTGCGCAATGCATTCCATGAAATCTTGAATCTCCTGTAGATAGCCGCGCGTCCACTCTTCTTCCAGGCAGATGAACTGCCAACCTGTCTTTCGGTCAACTTTCTCGGTGATGTAGACGCCAGCCAGCTTATCTTCGTCAGTCAGATAGCTCATCAGGTGGTTGTTTGGCGTGATGTTGGCCAACAGCGACCCTCCATTAGTGTAGGCTTCGACGAGATTACGGACTCCGCCCATGATCATGTCGCCGGAAAACACCGTGGCTTTTGTGCCGTCGGAGAACGTGAGGTTCAGCGTTCCCCAGTCTTCGACATCAATAGGATTGGACTTGATGAAGGTCCGCTCTCGGTCAGAAAGGCAGGCTGCGACATTCCCTACATCGGCCGTCACGGACGAAACCGTTATCCGTTCGCTGCGTGCTTTTCCCTCTACCTGTTTGAGATAAAGTACTGTCGATAGCGGATGACATCCCATGCGGATCAGCGAACCGCCTCCGGTCATCGCCCATTGTGCGGCATGCGCGGCATGCGAGCCGCTATGGCTCTCCTCGGCTTTCATGAAGAGGATTTTGTCTTTCGTAGCGTTGAGAACCTCGACTATTTTCGTCACCGCCGGGGCGTAGATCCAGTCTTCTGCGTACATGAACAACCTGCCGCTGGCCTTGATAGTTGCGCAGGTCTTGTTCATTTCCTCCATGACGCGCTCATACATGAGGGCCTTCGGTACATGTTTGCCAATCGGTCCTTTGTCACCATCGCGCCCGAAATAGCCGGCAAACGGCTTTTCGCAGATGACGTGTTTTCCGGCCTGAACGGCGTCTGCAATCATCGTTGAATGCAACATAGGCGGCGTACAGATGTCGACTACGTCAATGTCCCGGTCAGCGATCAGCTCGCGAAAGCTTCGATGCGTCGTCGTAATGTGATGTTGCTTGGCAAAATCAACAACGTGGTTGCCTCGCGCGGCAACGGCTCTTACATCCGCGTCGATTCCATAGACACGCTTGTAAGCGTACATATGGAGGTGCGCGACAAACCCACATCCGACAAGGCCTATCCTCACTTTTGGCATCGTTGAACTCCCCATGGAAATATCGGCAATCTGATAGCGGCGCGCCGTTGCTCATTGCTTGCACTAGGGTACGGTTTGTTCGTGCATGACCCCACGGCAGTCCATCTCGTATTCGAGACCGGTTACCGGAGGTCGATTGAAATACCAAGTAAGGCCTGACCGGGCGGCGCCTCGACGGACGATCTCATCCGCCATGAATGGATAAAGATTGTGCACCGTGTAGACCTGGGTTGCCGTCGTGTCGGCCCAGCCGAAACCGAGCGCCAGCATCCGTTTTTCCATTTGACCGAGCACGAACACGGCCTTTTCTCGCATGGCCTCCACAGTGGTTTCGCCGCGGCGAACCGTGCGCTCGCGGTAGCTCGCATGACCTTCCATGGCCTCTCCGCTGCCTGAGATAACGAAGGAGCGCGCAGCTGCGGAATCCGGCAGGCTAAACGAGAAGGCGTGAAACGACGGCTCAGCCGGCGGTTGGATTTCGGGACACACATTGCTGCGTGCAACCGGATTGGCGGATCCGTCGAACAGATTCCATTTTGCCAGCGTGGCTACATACTGTTTGTTGAAATCCGCGAAGCCTTGCTCCGAAAACTGGGTTGGTGACCTCAATTCGCAAGCGCAGAGAGCCGTCGTCGGACGCTTGAGGTCTTTCAGGGTCGCTTCGATGCGGCGGAATCCTTCGAGCAACGGGACCGGCGACATGAAGCGTATGCGCATGATGCGATAGCCGGGAAGCGCAGCAACGCCGGCAGAATATTGGAAGACGCCATTGATGAAGCGATACCCGCCCGCGGAAAAATCACTCGTTTGCATGCTTTGCCCTTCGCTAAACTGGGAGGCGACGGTAAGGCAGCAGTCGGCGCAATAAAAGATTTAAAGGCCTCTCGCACGCGGGTTTGGCTGCGAATGTCCGCTACTGGCCCTTAGCGGACATGGACTCGTGCACTGCACACGTCCGCCTTTTGGGGTAACAGCAGACATGGCCGTCTGACCGTTTGCGAGAGTCCGCTTTCCGTGGGGGCAAAGCGGACATGCTTGTTGCAGCGCAAATCTCTGCTTTCGACCCAAAGCGGACGTTGGCTTTCGCGAGTTCTCACGTTGCCCCATGGTCCAACTCAACCACCACTTGAGGTTCTTGCTATCCTTCGCAAGACGTTGCTCGTTGTGCCGCATATATCCGCTTTCGGAGGTAAAGCGGACATGCCTTTCCGCACTGCAGATGTCCGCTATTGGCCCAAAGCAGATATTGCTATTTGCGCTGCAAATGTCCGCCACGATGAACAAGCTTAGAGGAGGAGACGATGCAGAGGACTATCCGCTTTGGTGCCATCGCAATGATCACTGTTACGACCCTAATTTCTGCTACCTTTGATGTCGCTCAGGCGCAAAAGGGCCGGGCTGCCGCGATAGCTTGCGGTAAGGAACTGCAAAAACAGTGCACCGGTGTATCGGTATTTGGAAACAACATGCTCGAATGCCTCAAAAGGGACCAGGACAAGCTTTCCAAAAGATGTGCTGCGTTGGCGAACAATGTTGCGCGCAGGTGTGATCGAGACGCGGCGCAGCGTTGCCAGGGCAATGTCGCAGGTCAAGGCAGTATTCTCGGATGCTTGACTACCGCCAGGCGCTCGGTTTCCGCGCGATGCAATGCGGCTCTCGATGCTGCTTATCTACGTCAGTAAAGTATTTAGACCGCGGTGAACACGCGAGCCGGCGGCATGTCCGCTTTTGGCCCAAAGCGGACATTGGCCTCTTCTAGAGGGAGCCTTCACCCGATACGATATGTCTGTCCTGAAGGTCGGGGCGGCGATGAAGCGACGCGAGTTCATCACGCTGGTTGGCGGAGCGGCGGCGAGTTGGCCCTTTGCGGCGCGTGCGCAGCAGCCGGCGATGCCGGTGATGGGATTCATCAATGCTGCTTCGCCCGAGCCTTACGCTCCCATGCTGTCCGCCCTTCTCAAGGGGCTCGGCGAAACGGGCTTTGTCGAAAACAAAAACCTTAGGATCGAATATCGATGGGGACAGGGTCAAATTGACCGGTTGCCTGCATTGGCGGCCGATCTTGTTCGTCGCGAAGTGGCGGTGATTGCCGCGACCGGCACGCCGGCTGCAATTGCTGCAAAGGCGGCGACCGCAACAATTCCCATCGTGTTCGAGATGGGCAACGACCCGGTCCAGCTCGGCCTTGTCGCCAGCCTTAACCGTCCGGGCGGCAATATCACCGGGGTAGCTCAATTGGCCACTGAGGTCGCGCCGAAGCGGCTTGAATTGCTGCACGAGATGGTTCCCAAAGCCAGGATCGTCGCGCTTCTGGCTGATCCTACCGATCGAGCCATCTTCGAAAATACGACACGCGGCGTGCAAGCGGCCGCCCGGAGTCTCGGCCTGGAAATTCATGTCCTGAGTGTCAGCAACGACAGTGATTTTGATGCAGCTTTTCCAAAACTGGTCGAATTGCACGCGGGCGGGCTGGTGATCAGCGGGGGGCAATTCTTCAACAGCAGAAGCAAGCAAATCGCCACGGCGGCGCTTCGATATGCGGTGCCGACGATTTCGCCCTATGTTGACCTCGCGGCGGCGAACGGCCTGATGAGCTACGGAACGAGCATCACCGATGCTTACCGCCTTGCCGGCGTCTACACCGGCCGGATACTCAAAGGCGAGAAGCCCGCGGACCTGCCGGTCCAGCAGGCAACGAAAGTCGAGCTGGTCATCAACCTCAGGGCTGCGAGGGCGCTCGGCATAACGGTACCGACATCATTGGTTGGACGCGCCGACGCGATCATCGAATAGGCCCGCCTTTGAATCAAAGCGGACATTGGCGAACCATCTCATAGAGGTGAATTGGCGACGGGTATGCTCAAATACGTGGTCGACCTTGGAGTCCCCGCAGGCATTTTCGTGTTGATGCTGATTGCAGGCACCGAAATGGCCGTTGGGGATTTTGCACGTTTGCTGAAACATCCGAGACCGGTTTTGATCGGGGCGTTCGGACAGTTGGTTGTATTGCCGCCGCTCAGCTTCCTGGTCGCCGTGACCAGCGGGCTCAACCTGACCGTCTCAACGGCAGTATTGCTGATCGCGCTGTGCCCAGGGGGTCCGATCTCAAACAATTATTGTTACCTTGCGCGTTGCAACGTTTCGCTTTCGGCAACGATCACGGCAATCGGTACGCTGCTCTGCCTTGCCTCTATTCCTTTGTGGCTGAACGTCATGTCCGGCTCGTCGGCGTTCGATTCAGCTTTGCTATATTTGTCGGCGTCAAAGATTATTGCCCAACTGATGGCGTTGATGATTTTGCCGATAGCCTTGGGAATGACCTTGGCGTGGGCAGGTCCTCAGCTCCTCGAGAACCGGAAGATCGGCCTCAGGCTGGCGTCGTTTGCCATCATCTTTGCGCTTCTTCTTGCGACCCTCTGGGCGGTACGGGATCAGGCGCTTACGCTGGCCCGCGACATCCTTCTTGCGGCCGCGTTTTTCATTCTCGGTGCGATGCTGCTCGGTCAGATGATGGGCTATGGGATGAAGCCCAAAGAGAGACCCGTTCTCGTCATCGAAAGTGCCGTGCGAAACATTGGTGTCGCATTCATTGTCGGCAGAGGCATCTTCGATGAACAGTCGTTCGCAAAATTCGTCGCCTTTCTGACGGGTTACTTCATCGTCGAGGTCGTTGTTATGATCCCCTACACTCAACTTGTCAGAGCGCGGCTGGCCGGCCGCCCCTGATCCGGCAAGTCGAGGGGCAGAGTGCGCTTCACCGCATAGCGGTCGAGAGCCGAAATATCGGAAATTTCGATAGCCCGATATCGCTGGCTGATCAGGCCAAGAGATTCAAACTCTTTGAGGACCGGAGCCAGAGCATTGCGGGTGAGGTGTACCATTTCTCCGAGCTCTGCATGGGAGACGTTGAGTGTCGCCCTGCCCTGAGAATTCTTATCACTCACGCTGGCAAGCCGTCGAAGCGCAATGGCCACGCGCGCGCGAGAATCCCTATCCGTCAAGCCAGCGATAATGCTCAATGCATGATCGAGATGGCCGATGCTGATCAGTGCAAGCCGCCGCCAAGTCTCTGGATCGGTCTTCGCAAGCCGATAAATCGATTGCTTGGAAAGCCGAAGCAGCCAACTTTCCTCTCGTGTCATCAACTCTGCGCGACGCGGCGTTTCCGAAATAAGCGCAGTATCCCCTACCCACCAGCCTGGCTTGGCAATGTGCACAAGAAATGGCGCGGATGCTTCGGGGGCCATGAATACGCTCAGCTCGCCTTCCACAAGACCCCAAATGTCGAGCGCGACGTCGCCAATGTTGTAAATGGTTGCTCCCGCGTGGAAATGCCGCAGCTCCGCCTCTGCCAGCACCTGGTCCTGAAAAGCGCGCGGTTGGCGAGAAAGCCAACCAAACCGGCGCATAATCAGGTGCGCTTTGTCTCGAAACATACCGACATCACGATTGCACAATTTTGTGCATTGTTGTCGCCTGCAATGATTTAGGCAAGCAGCGCACTCCCCTCTCCTTAACGTCAGATGAGGAAACATCATGGTACCGCGAACCCTATGGCTCCTGGGCTGCGCCACCGTACTGACGACGCTAACGCTCGTTGGTGGGCTTACGCCTGTCGCTGCCCAAACGCAGCAGAGACCCAACATTGTCGTCATCTGGGGAGACGACATTGGACAATCGAATGTCAGCGCCTATTCGCGCGGCATGATGGGCTATCAAACGCCCAACATCGATCGCCTTGCCGGCGAAGGCATGATGTTCACCGATTACTACGCCGAGCAAAGCTGTACGGCCGGTCGGGCCTCGTTTCTCACCGGCCAGTCGGGATTGCGAACCGGGATGACCAAGGTCGGTCTGCCCGGCGCAACGCTGGGCTTACAGAAGGAAGATCCGACGATTGCGGAGTTATTGAAACCGCTTGGCTACACGACGGGCCAATTCGGCAAAAACCATCTTGGTGACCGTAACGAGTTTCTGCCGACCGCGCATGGCTTCGACGAATTTTATGGCAACCTTTATCACCTGAATGCGGAAGAAGAGCCTGAGCTGCCGGACTACCCGAAAGACCCGGCATTCAAGGCCAAGTACGGTCCGCGCGGTGTGTTGGACTGCAAAGCTTCCAATAGGGACGATCCGACCGTCGACCCACGCTTCGGGAAAATCGGCAAGCAGGTGTGTCAGGACACCGGCCCGCTGACCAAGAAGCGGATGGAAACCATCGACGACGACATTGCCAACCGCGCCGCCGATTTCATCAAGCGGCAGGCGAGCGCGAATAAACCGTTCTTCGTTTGGGTCAACTTTACACACATGCATCTGCGTACCCATACGAAGCCGGAGAGCGTCGGCCAGGCCGGCCGTTGGCAGAGTCCGTATCACGACGCCATGATCGATCATGACAAGAATGTCGGCACGGTGCTCAAGTCGCTCGATGACCTTGGCATCGCGAACAACACTTTTGTCATGTACTCGACCGACAATGGCCCGCACATGAACACCTGGCCGGATGCGGGAATGACCCCCTTCCGCAGCGAGAAGAACACGAACTGGGAAGGCGCTTACCGCGTGCCGGCGATCCTGCGCTGGCCGGGCAAGATCAAGCCGGGCCTGGTATCAAATGAAATGGTCGCTCACCACGACATGTTACCGACCATTCTTGCCGTTGCCGGCGATGCACAGGTCAGCGACAAGTTACGGGCTGGCTACAAGATTGGTGACATGAACTACAAAGTGCATCTCGATGGCTTCAACCTCGTGCCTTACTTGACCGGTCAGGCCACCAAGAGTCCGCGAGAGTCATTCTTCTACATCAACGATGACCAGCAGGTGGTCGCACTGCGGTACGACAACTGGAAGGTCGTGTTCATGGAACAGCGGGCCAATGGACAGTTGCTGCTCTGGGCCAATCCCTTTACCAATTTGAGGGTCCCGAAAATCTTCAATCTGCGCACCGACCCTTATGAGAGGGCGGATGTTACGTCGAATACTTACTATGATTGGATTTTCGACCACGTCTTCCTTCTCGTGCCTGCGCAGGATTACGTGGGTCAGTTCCTGGCGACCTTCAGGGACTACCCGCAGCGGCAAAAGGCGGCCAGCTTCAACCTTGATGAAGTCATGGAGAAGCTGAAAGAGGCTAAGTAGGAAGTCCGTATTGCAATCGGCGGTCCGATAACCAGGTGTTGTCGGACCGCCGCTTTTAAGCGTGTGCTCGCTACTGACCTAAAGCGGACAAACAGAGACAGAACAGCGAGGGATGGCCCTGAAGGGCCAAGCCCCGTTTCGCTCGCTCGGTCCATGATCTAATATTACCTTAGCTCGCCTGGCAGGGCTCATGGTCTGCGCAGCTCTATTGTCTGGCTCAGGCCCATGTTCGTCGCACAAACTGCTGGCGATTCTGCTAGGGCTGGCATGAACCAAAAAATTTCGTTCGGAATGTGCGTCACGGTCGCAGCATCTCTGTTGACCGGTCTGCAGTGCGAGCCACGCGAGTGAGGAACGCGCGTATGTCGAATTGATAAGAGCTGCATTAGGGAATGTCCGCTATTAGCTCAAGGCCGATATCAACCGTTCCGCGCGAATACCTCGATTGTAGTAAAGTGGTTCTATGAAACGCATCCGTATCGTTCACAGAACCGAATACCTTTATAAGCAGCCGGTCACATTCGGTCCACATCGCGCCATGATGCGCCCGCGGGAGGGCCATGACATCCGGATCGTGACCGGACGCTTGGACATAGAGCCAAACGCCACCATCCGCTGGCTGCGTGATATCTACGGCAATTCCATCGCCGTTCTCACTTTTGCGCGGCCATCGAAGTGCTTGAGAATTGTGGCTGAGGCGGACGTTGAATATTTCACTGACAGCCCAGTCGAATGTCTGATTGATCCAACCGCACGCCTCTTTCCGTTTCAATATCCGCCTGAAGAGCAGGTCGAACTGATTCAGTATCGTCTTCCCAGTTACCCGTACGACGGCCCAAAGTTGTATGAGTGGTTGCAGGATTTGTATCGCCCTGGCCAACAGATCGAGACGTTCGCTCTTCTCGGCAAGCTAAATTCACACATCCATCAAGCATTCAAATATGCCCGTCGTGAGGAAGCTGGAGTTCAGGGGCCGTGCGAGACGCTCAGACTCGGTAGCGGCTCATGCCGGGACTTCGCGGTACTGATGATGGAAGCCGCGCGGCACTGGGGATTCGGAGCGCGCTTTGTCACCGGTTACATCCAGATGGGCGAAGGACAGCACGGTGCCACACATGCCTGGACTGAAGTCTACGTGCCAGGGGCGGGCTGGCGGGGTTTTGACCCTACTAATAACAAGATGGTCGGCGGCGAGCATATTTCTGTTGCGGTCGCACGCGAACAGGAGAAGGCGTGTCCACTATCGGGTCAATGGGAGGGGCCTGGCGACGCTTTCGATCGCATGGACGTGTCGGTGGAGGTGTTTCCGCTCTAGATTGCTTATGGCGAATGTCCGCTTTTGACCAAAAGCGGACATCACTGCATGTGGCCCTTCCGGAGTACTTGTCTACGTTGATACAATGTGCGGCTTGAGCCTCGGGGTGGCAATGCGAAGGCGCGATTTCATCAAAATAGTTGCCGGCTCAACGGCGTTGTGGCCAATCACCGCAAGCGCACAACAAAATGTTGGTCCGCGCCACATTGGCATTCTTCTGCCGGCAAATGCCAGCGATATGAAATTTCAGATCCAAGTCCAAGCGTTCGAGCAGGAACTGAAAAACTTTGGATGGCTGATTGGCCAAAACGTTGAAATCGAAGTGCGCTGGGCAACGGCCGACCCCGCCGAAATTCGTAGGAATGCCGCGGAGCTAGCGGCACTTAAGCCCGATGTGATCTTGGCGCACGGCTCGTCAGCCGTCGGGCCGATGCAACAGGCAACAAATACGATACCCATCGTGTTTCCCGTCTCAGGCGATCCGGTCGCGGCCGGGTTTGTTGAAAGTCTTGCGAGACCGGGCGGCAATATCACTGGCTTTGCATTGTTTGAATACAGTATCGGCGCAAAGTGGCTGGAATTACTTAAGCAAATGGTGCCTCGCTTGATGCAAGCGGCTGTCTTGCAACAACCCGGCTTACCAGGTGCGCTCGGCCAGTTTGGGGCTATTCAGAGCGCCGGCCCTACACTGGGTGTAGAGGTGAAGCCATTGAACGTGCGCGATGCCAACACGATTGAAACGGGCGTATCGTCGTTCGCGCGGGGACAAAACGGCGGCATGATCGTGGTTGGGGGGCCGTTGCCTCAACGCCATCGTGATTTGATCATAGCACTGACAGCCCGAAACAAGTTGCCGACGGTTTACTTTGAACGATCATTTGTAACAGCGGGCGGCCTCGTCTCCTATGGCGCCAATGAAACTGACCAATATCGCCGTACCGCGAACTATGTCGATCGTATTCTCAGAGGTGAGAAACCAGCCGACCTACCAGTACAGGCCCCGACAAAATATGAGCTGGTCATAAACCTAAAAACTGCGAAGGCGATCGGACTTGCAGTTTCGCCCGCATTGCTCGCCACCGCGGATGTGGTTCTGGAATAAACGCGCACATGTCCGCTTTTGGAGTAGGAGCGGATATAGGCCCCTTCAGGTAAACAGGTTGAGCAGGTACGCTCCCGTGTCCCTGGGGGTCAGGAATGAGGCGACGCGAGTTCATCACGCTTATCGGTACGACCGTGGCGGCGTGGCCGATAGCAACACACGCGCAACAGAGGAACGGTCCATCAAATACCATCCCACGGATAGGTTATCTTGCACCCTCGCTCAGCCCTGAGGCTTCCCGTCTCATTGAGGCCTTCCGGCAAGGGTTGCATGACATCGGTTATGTGGACGGCCAGAACATCGCGCTTGAGCTCCGATCTGCGGAGGGCAAATTCGATCGCTTCCCCGCGCTGGCTGCCGAGCTCGTCGCCCTCAAGGTAGACGTCATTGTGGCAGGGGCCACGCCCACTGTCCTCGTTCTGAAGCATGCGACTGCGACGATCCCCATTGTCTTTCCGATTCACACCGATCCCGTCGGTGCCGGAATTGTGGCCAGTCTCGCTAGGCCGGGCGGCAACGCCACCGGGCTGAGCTACTTTTCCCAAGACCTCACCGGGAAACGGTTGGAGCTTCTGAAGGAAGTCGTTCCGGGGGTGTCCCGAATAGCTGTCCTCTGGATTTCCCCAAATGCAGCTGCTCTGGTCCAGCTGAATTCAGTAGACGCCGCGGCACGGGCGCTGGGAGTCTCGGTTCAAGTCGTGGAATCACGAGGTGCCGAGGGTCTCGAGAGTGCATTCCAGACTGCAACGACGGAGCGCTGCGACGCGCTGCTGGTCATCGACGACCCTTTCAGCTTCATTCTACGTAAACGAATTGTAGAGCTCGCCGCAAAAAGCCAGCTACCGGCGATGTACGGGCCGAGAGAGTTCGCGGTCGATGGTGGCTTGATGGCCTATGGAGCAAACATCGAGGATATGTTCCGGCGAGCCGCCACTTACGTGGCCAAAGTCTTGCAAGGCGCGAAGCCCGCCGACCTACCCGTGCAGCAGCCCACGAGATTCAATCTGGCAATCAACCTTAAAACGGCGAAGGCACTTAACCTCACCGTCCCTCCGTCGCTCCTAACCACCGCTGACGAGGTGATTGAGTAAGTGTGGCGATGTCCGCTTTGGCCCGTAGCAGACATCCTAGGTTGCGTTGCACACGTCTGCTTTTAGGTGAAGACCGGACATGACCTCGGGCAGATGTCTGCTTTTGCGGCCGCTATTGGGGGTAAAGCTGACACGCTGTTTTGCGCTGCAAATGTCCGCTTTTGATGCTGTGGACGGCGCCCGCTCTTGCGGCATCAGAGTGCCATAGGGTGGCTGCGTTGTAGCAAACCACATCGAGGGGAGCCGTCCATGGGCGAGGTTAGCACGATTGGTCTCGATAT